>Ga0099364_10000531_pt1 | contig 64571 bp, 55 predicted proteins | sample TergutTh196P3_FD_73070 | JGI IMG/M metagenome (GOLD analysis project Ga0099364, IMG submission 73070) | Microcerotermes parvus P3 segment gut microbial communities from Pointe-Noire, Republic of the Congo - Th196 P3 | ecosystem: Host-associated > Arthropoda: Insects > Digestive system > Gut ... | reverse complement strand
CGCGGAAACTCGGCGGAACGGTTATGAACCGTTCCCTACAAAACACCGCGCTATGTTTCGGATAATTCGGCGGAACGGTTATGAACCGTTCCCTACAAAACACCGCGCCATGTTTCGGATAATTCGGCGGAACGGTTATGAACCGTTCCCTACAAAACTCCGCGTCTTGTTTCATATAATTTATCGGGCGCGCAATGCGCGCCCCTACAACCCCATTTTCAAATGGGGCTATTTAACTTTGCAAACAAATCTCCAATTCGGGGAAAACATATCCTGCGAGGGGAACGAACCATCTCATTTCCCACCACTGCAAGATGGACATAATAAAAAATTACAAAACCCCCCATTAATCTCCCCTCAACTTCAACAAATTTCGCAAGTATTGTCCTTTATAATGGAATTAGACACTATATGTTGTACTGTCAAGGGGCGGGGTCTCCCCGCCCCGCGAAGCAAATCCGCGAGGGTTTGCGGAGTCGTAACCCAAAACGAAAGGAATAAAAAACATGAAACCCGATTTAGATTTCAACTCCAACTTGGACTTGAGGGAAAACATCACCCGCGTGCCGATTATGGCGGCGGCGGGGCTGCTTCTGGGGCTGACCTCGCTGTTCGGCGGGACCGCGCCTTTTGCGGCAATATTCATCAGCGTGCTGTCGGGCATGAACGCGCTCTACGCGCTGTCGGGCGCGCTTATCGGCTTCTTCATCAGCGGGCGGTTTATTGATAGCATAAACATTATCGCCGTGTTGGTGGCGGTGGCGGCGTTTCGGTTTTTTGTCGCCAAAAAAACCGCAAAATGGAGCAATTCCGCGACCGCATTGCTCACCGGTATCGGGATTTTCGCGACTACCGTGATTCTGAAAAGCGGCGCGAATATTGTCTTCGTTGCACCTGCGCTCGGGCTGATTAGCGGGTTCGGCTCGTATGCGGCAGGGGTCACTCGCGACAATATTCTAACCGGCAAAAACCTCTCAATCATGCGGCCGGGCGGGTACGCATCGGTGGGCCTAAGTTACATACTGCTGATTGCGGTGCTGGCGAATTTCGACATAAGTATGCTGAATTTCGGGATTTTCGCGGGGTCGCTAATCGCGGTTGCCTTTTCCTACAAATTCCGTTATGCAGGGGGTGCAATCTGCGGGGTTTTGAGCGGGTTCGGGATTGTTTTGATTCACCCCGAGTACATGGCGGGCGGGTTGGCAATCGCAGTCGCCGCCACTGCCGCCGCCTTGTTCGCACGGCTCGGCAAGTACACCCAAATGGCGGGGTATATTTTGGCGACCGGGATTTTCGCGGCGTTCACGGGGATTGACCTCTATAGTTTTGCCGAAATTAACTCGATTATTGCGGGCGGAATCATGTTCATGTTTATACCCGTCGATGATTTAACCCGGCGATTTCGGCGCGAGACGGTTGCGTCCAAGGGCGGCGGCGCGGACGTTTCGGAAATTTTCGCACGCCGCTTGAAACTCACGGGCGAGGCGATGGGCGATGTGCGTACTGCGATTGAAAAAACCGCCGAGATTTTGGACCGCGCCGCAAGCAAAGATGTCGCGTGGGTTTACAACACGGCGTGCGGGGAAGTCTGCCGCCGTTGCCGTCACAACATGGTCTGTTGGGGTACCGAATATAATGACACAGTGCGGATTATGAGCGACTTGACGGGCCTGTTACGCAAGGGCAAGGTAATCAAAACCGAGCATTTATACGGCCCGCTTGCATATCGTTGCGGCAAGCGTGAGCAGTTGGCGGCCGCGCTGAATAATCAGTACCGCGAATTTACTGCAATCAATACTGCCAATCGAAAAATTACCCAAATGCGGACGATTCTGCTGTCACAAATTTCCGCGACACAGACGATGATGCTGAAGATGTCGGGCGAGTTCGGCTCGTCCTCCGATTTCGACAAGCCGCTTGCCGCCGCCGTTGAAAATTTGCTGTTTGAAAACGGCATCTTTGAACCCAAAGCGGCAGTGACTCTTGAAGACGACAAAGCCGCAATCGAAGCCTACGGAAAAGGCCGCCTCAAGTGTAGCCCCGAGAAACTTTGCGGGCTGATTTCGTCGGCATTAAGGAGAGAATTTGACCTACCCGAAATCATCAACAGTAACAACGATTTTATGCTGACAATGTTCGAGCGTGCGTCGTTTTCGATTGAATATGGCGTCTATCAAGTGAGCCGAAGTAACGAAAAAAATTGCGGCGATTACATAGATAGTTTTATCGACAAAAAAGGGTTCGCGTATATCATACTTTCGGACGGCATGGGCAGCGGCGGCAGGGCGCGGATTGACTCGGCGTTCGCATGCGGCATGCTGATAAAACTTTTGCGTGCGGGAGTGGACATAAGTGCGGCGATTGAGATAATAAATAACTCGCTGCTCGTCAAGTCCGCAGACGAAAGTTTCGCGACTTTGGACGTGTGCAGAATCGACCTCTACAGCGGCGACGTCGAACTGTTCAAAGCGGGGAGCGCACCGACTTATATCAGTTGCAACAAGCAGGTCGTCAAGGCGGGCGGCAAGGGTTTACCCGTGGGTATAAATCACCGTCCTGTCTATGAACGCCAGAGTTTCACAATCGGCAATTCCGACCTGATAATTATGGCAAGCGACGGCGCAGAATTATCAGAAAGATGGCTCGAACACGAGCTGGGCAAAAGCGAGTGGGGCAAGCAGGACATGAATCATTTCGCACAAACAATCGCGAACGCCGCGAAGTATTCGAGTGATAAGGAGAGGGAGGATGATATTTCGGTTATTGCGGTTAAGTTGGTGAGGTAGGGGGCTACCTTTTGATAGTCACAAAGACACAAAAAACGGACGACCGCCCCCGGTCGTCCGTAACTATTTACTGTCCATTATCAACTGCCAATTGCCCATTGTCAACTATCCACTATCCACTATCCACTGCCCACTATCATCTCCCCGCCGTCTCAAGGCGGTTCAAGGCGCGTTTAAGCTTAAACTCCGCGATTGCGTGCTCGTTCGCGCCGAGCGCGCTGTCCGATAGGCGGTCTTCGGCGGCTTTGCGGGCTTTTTCGGCGCGTTCGATGTTAATCTCGTCGCCCCATTCACAGCTTTGCGCCAAAATTAAAGTCTTCTCGCGGTCTACCTTTACGATGCCCGACGACAAAGCCGCAGTGCGGTATTCGCCGTCCTGCATTACGCGGATTTTCCCCGTACCGAGAGCGGCGGCGTAGTTCTCGTGGCGGGCTAAAATGCCCTTGTCGCCGACTGTAGTACGGACGACTACGCCCTCGGTCTCGCCTTGGAAGAATAGACCGTGGGGGGTTATTATTTCGAGATTGAAAGTGGTCATAATATTTCAGCAATCCCTTTCTGCACGGGTGTGCGGAATTATGTTTTCAATAGCTTAAACTAACTGCTCTGTATCAATGTGTTTAAGGTTAAGTTCTCTGCGTATCTCGTTAAGGGCTTCATCTGCCGGATAGGTTCTGCCCTCTTTTATGTCTTCAAAAGCGTGGCTTATTGCAAGGTCAAAATCCCACGGACGCGCAATGCGCGCCCCTACATATGGCGATTTGGTTTTGCCGTCCATCTACATATTGTAGGGGCGGGCATTGCCCGTCCGTTAGACGACGAGTTTCGCAATCTCCTATAATAAAACAGTATTAACCCCTACTTCCTCTCCGCCTTAGCCCGCTCCACGACCTCGTCTATCGTCCCCATGAACAGGAACGCCGACTCGGGGAGGTCGTCGTGCCGACCTTCGATTATTTCTTTGAAGCCGCGGATTGTCTCTTTGAGCGGGACGTATCGCCCTTCCATGCCGGTGAATTGCTCGGCGACCGAGAACGGCTGCGACAAGAACCGCTGAATTTTGCGGGCCCTTGCGACTATGATTTTGTCGTTGTCGTCGAGTTCGTCCATGCCGAGAATGGCGATTATATCTTGCAATTCTTTGTAGCGTTGAAGCAGGCCCTGCACCTCGCGCGCAACGTCGTAATGCTCCCTGCCGACCACGTCGGGCGAGAGTATACGCGATGTGCTGTCGAGCGGGTCTACTGCGGGGTAGATGCCCATTGCGGCGATGTCGCGGGAGAGAACTGTTGTTGCATCAAGGTGGGCAAAAGTCGTTGCGGGGGCGGGGTCGGTGAGGTCGTCGGCGGGGACGTAGACCGCTTGTACCGAGGTAATTGAGCCTTTGCTTGTAGATGTAATCCGCTCTTGCAACGCGCCCATTTCGGTGGCAAGTGTCGGCTGATACCCAACCGCGCTCGGCATACGCCCGAGCAGTGCCGAAACTTCCGAACCTGCTTGTGTAAACCTGAAAATATTATCTATGAACAGCAGTACATCTTGGCCGTCCTTGTCGCGGAAATACTCCGCCATTGTCAGCCCCGAAAGCGCGACTCTCATTCTCGCACCGGGCGGCTCGTTCATCTGCCCATACACCAGCGACGTCTTCTTGATAACGCCGGATTCCTTCATTTCCTCGTACAAATCATTGCCCTCACGAGTGCGCTCGCCAACGCCCGTGAAGACCGAAAGGCCGCCGTGTTGCTTGGCGATATTGTTAATCAGCTCCATAATCAACACGGTTTTCCCCACGCCCGCGCCGCCGAACAGCCCGATTTTCCCGCCTTTCAGATAAGGCGCGATTAGGTCTACGACCTTGATTCCGGTCTCGAGGACGTTGTTAGTCGGGGATAATTCTTCGTATGCGGGGGCCGCTCGGTGAATCGCCCAGCGTTCCTCGGCTTCGGGGGCGGGTTTGTTGTCAACCGGCTCACCAAGCAGATTGAAAACCCTGCCGAGTGTGCAATTTCCTACAGGCACTTTAATCGCATCGCCGGTGTCAACCGCCTGCATACCGCGCACCAACCCGTCGGTACTACCCATTGCAATACAGCGGACGACGTCGTCGCCGATATGTTGCGCGACTTCGACGACCAATTTGCCCGCATTGCCGTCCCGCTCGATTTCGATGGCGTTAAGCAGTTTCGGGAGGTTTTCGGGCTCGAACCTGATGTCAAGCACCGCGCCTATAATTTGTACTACTGTTCCGATGTTTTTCGACATAATCTTATCCTCGCTGTAAATTATTTATTTGTTTTTTTACAATCCAAACGAAATGCCTTTAGGGTCGTTATTTGCGGCGGCGTTAAGGAAACATTCGAGCCGCGATTTGTTTTCGGACTTATAATTATTCTCAAAATATTCCTGCCGCCATTGGGTGTAGTCGTATGAGGGTTTTTGTAAGGCTGTAGTCAAGTCTTTCTGCATAATTTTGTCCTCGTTGATAATTTTTGTAGGGACGACCGCCCCGGTCGTCCGTTAAATATCGGAAACAAGGCGTTTATTGCGGACGTCCGGGGCAACCCTCGGGTCGTCCGTTAAATATCGGAAACAAGGCGTTTATTGCGGACGACCGGGGGCGGTCGTCCCTACGTTTAACCTTACGAAATCGCATTCGCCCCGCCGACAATCTCATTAATCTCGTTCGTAATCTTCTCCTGCCTTAGCCTATTGTATTGCAGTGACAAGCTCTCAATCATCTCCTCGGCGTTGTCGGACGCGCTCTCCATGGCGTTTCGGCGCGCGCTCTGCTCGGAGGCGTAGGCCTCGACACAGGCACAGCTAATCATGCTCATGAGCATTTTCGGGATTATGCGGTCGAAAACGGCTTCGGGGGAGGGGTCGTAGCTTGTAAAGCCTTGTGCCGATTCGTCACTGTTTTCAGTTTCCGATACCACGAACGGCAGTAGCTGTACCGCTGTCGTTTGCTGTTGCAGTGCGGAAATAAACGCGGTGTAAAAAATCCAGACCTCGTCAACCTCGCCGGAGCGGAATTGATTTATTGCAATCTGGGCTATATCGGCACAGCGGCTGGCTTTGATGTCGTCGCAAAAGTGCGGAAATTCAGCCGAGATGTCGTATTTATTTTTCTTGAAATAATCGACCGTAGTTTTCCCGACCGCGATTATTTTCGTGCCGGTATCAGGAGCGTTGTTTTTATGGGCGGCGACTAATTTCAAAATGTTGGAATTGTACCCGCCGGCAAGCCCTCTGTCACCTGCGATTACTATAAACAGCCGGTTTTTCACGGTTTTGCGTTTGGTGGTGAAAATGGTTGCGAAGTCTTTTTTTTCAGTGGCAATGCCCGACAAAAGCTTGTCGAGCGCGTGGAAATAAGGCCGCATACGCTCGGTCTGCGCCTTTGCACGGCGAAGTTTCGACGACGCCACCATCTCCATTGCTTTGGTAATCTGCAAGGTGGAACCGACGACTTTAATGCGCCGTTTGATAGACTTCATATTACCTTTTGCCATGTTTTCAGTACCTTTCCGTTTTATCGCGTGCCGTCTGTAGGGGCGCGCATTGCGCGTCCGTTGTTAACGGTTTAATACGCATCAAAATAGGACACCTTCTTAATAAAAAACGACAACGCCACCAACGCCAATGCGGCGGCGGAAAAAACCAATGAAACTATTCCCAAAACCAAAGATGCTTTAGCCATATTTCGTTACCTCCTAATTTGCGGGCGGTTTTTGTCGCCCTCCTGTAACATTGTGGGCGTGCTGTCTGTAGGGGCGAACTCGGTTCGCCCGTGTAGGTCAAAACCGACTGCTTAATTCCCCTTCAAAAAATCCTCAGTAAACTTCGTCAATGCCGCCCGCAGTGCCTTCTCGTTGTCGGGGGTCAACTCGCGCCGCTCCTTGATGTCGCCGAGGATTTCGCTGTGCTGTGTGTCGAAATATTTCGATAATTGGGCCTCGTAGTCGGCGACTTTGGCGGGTTCGACCTCTTTTAGGAAATTGTTGATTACTGCATAGATAATTATAATCTGATTCTCGACCGACACGGGTGAGTTTTTCGGCTGTTTCAAAACCTCCACAATCCGCTCACCTTTTGCGAGCCTATCCTTGGTATCTTGGTCTAAGTCGGAGCCGAATTGCGAGAACGCCTGCAACTCTTTGTACTGCGAGTACTCCAATTTGAGTGTACCCGAGACCCGCTTCATTGCTTTAATTTGCGCGTTACCGCCAACCCGCGAGACCGATACGCCCGGGTTTACCGCAGGGCGAATACCCGCGTTGAACAGTTCTGTTTCAAGGAAGATTTGCCCGTCTGTGATTGAGATTACGTTGGTTGGAATGTACGCGGAAATGTCCCCCGCTTGTGTTTCGATAATCGGGAGCGCGGTGATTGAGCCGCCGCCGTAGTCTTTGTTGAGGCGAGCGGCGCGTTCGAGCAGTCTTGAGTGCAAGTAAAACACGTCCCCGGGATACGCTTCACGGCCCGGCGGGCGTTTCAGCAACAGCGACAGTGCGCGGTATGCAACGGCGTGCTTGGACAAATCATCGTAGACTATAAGCACATCTTTACCCTGCTCCATGAAGTATTCACCCATGGCGCAACCCGCGTATGGCGCGATATATTGGATAGGCGCAAGCTCGGACGCGCCCGCAGAGACTACTATAGTATAGTCCATTGCGCCCGCTTTTTTCAGTTCCTCAACTACAGTTGCGACTGTTGAGCTTTTTTGTCCGATTGCGACGTATATGCAGATTACATCGGTTTTTTTCTGATTGATAATGGTGTCAATTGCGATTGCAGTCTTCCCTGTTTGGCGGTCGCCTATAATCAACTCGCGTTGACCCCTGCCTATCGGTATCATCGAGTCAATGGCTTTTATGCCTGTTTGAAGCGGCACGTTGACCGATTGCCGCGTGATTACACCGGGCGCAATCTTTTCAACAGGGCGGTTCTCTGCCGCCGAGATTGGGCCTTTGCCGTCAACAGGTAATCCCAATGGGTTGACAACCCGCCCCAGTAGCGCGTCGCCGACCGGCACCGACACGATGTTTCCGGTGCGTTTGACTGTGTCGCCCTCTCTGATTTCGGCGTCACTCCCGAGCATAACTGCGCCGATGAAGTCCTGCTCTAAGTTCAGAGCCATGCACTGCTCACCGTTATCGAACGCCAAAAGCTCCCCGAGCATACACTTTTCAAGCCCATGCAAGCGGACAATTCCGTCCCCCACGGTGACGACCGTACCGGTATCGGCAAGGCTGACCTTCGCGCCGAAGTTCTTAATCTGCTCCTTTATAAGAGCGGTAATTTCATCAGGGCGTAACTGCATACTCATAGTTTAATTTCTCCTTTTGTTGAGGGGTTTTATTGTAGAATATTATCTATTAGTTTTACCGCGCCTTTGACGTCGGCGGGCAGGACATGGACGTGTGGCAGGTCGATTAGACCGCCCAGCCACGCGCTTTTCTCGTAGTTGGAGTCGAGTGCGGTGTAGAGGAAAACTTGAATCCCTGCGTCCATAATTGCGTGGGTTAATTCTTCGGTACGGTGATTGGTCTCAAAGGTTTTACCGTCCGTGAACGCCAACACGCACTTGCAAGAGGCTATTCTTTGGCGGATAGCCGCGTAGCCGCTTTCGGGGAAATCGCTCTCGCCGATATAGAGTACCCGATACTTGTGTTTCTTTAGGCGGGCGTTGAATTTCTCGGTAATCTTGATATGTTTTTTGTAGGTTTTGCGCTCGGACTTTTCGGTGATACTTGAAAAGTCGGCTTTGATAATGTAGATTCGCGTCATAATACTCACAGTGCTCATAAAACAACGTCCGCGATTTCTCGCTTCATAGTTTCAAGGCGGTTTTTGACACTGCCGTCGAGCCGGACGCCGCTGTAGCTGACTACCACGCCGCCGATAAGGCTTTTGTCGGTCTTTTCGGTCAATTGCACTTTCTTACCGGTGATGCTCTGCATTTTTTCGGTAAGTTTCTCGCGCTGTTTTGCGTTTAGCACAAAGGCAGAAGTCACCGTCACGGGGACGATGCCGAATTTCTCGTAGTACCGCGCCATGAATTCGCGGTAGACCGCGCCGAACCGCGGCAGTCTGCCCTCGCGGCAAAGCACCAACAGAAAATTCAAGGTGTACCTTGACACACCCATGCCCGAACGCCCGAAAATATTTTCGATTACACGAAGCTTATCCCCGCGCGAAATTGTGGGGATGAGCGAGAGTTTCGCAAGCTCCGGGTTCGTATTGAACACACCATTTACAGCGGCAAGCTCGCTTAGAATCTGCGCGTAGCCCGCTTGGTTGTCGCCGTGTTCGTCCGACAACAAATCCAACAGTGCCGTTGAATATACGTTCTCAACCGATTTCATAGTATCACCTAAACATTGACAAGAAAGCTGTTAATCAGCGTTTCGTTGTCTTTTTCGCCTATTTCTTTTTCCGCCACGGCAGACGCCGTCATTATGACAAGCTCGGAAATTTGGTTCTTGATTTCGTTCATGACCCGCTTTTTCTCGAGCGCAATGCCTTCCTCCGCCTTTTCACGAATGTGCAGGGCGTTGATGTTCGCTTCGGCGAGAATTTCGCGCTCCTTTGCGAGTGCGCGAGAATTAGCCGCGTTGAGGATTTTCTCGGCTTCGGCTTTTGAATTCTCGAGCAAGAGTTTATACTCGGCCTCTTTCTCGAGTGCGGCCACTTTCGCGGCCTCGGCGGCGTCAAGCTCTGCCGAGACGGCGGCTTTGCGCTTGTCAAGGATTACGACCACTTTTGCGTGCAGGAAAAACCTGTACATCAGCATAATTACCAAGGTGTTAATCAAGGTAAACAGGATTGTACCGGGGTCAATACTGATAATATCTAAGTATTTATCCATGTTTTCACTAAGCCCTTTCTGTTATTTGTACAAACTGTATACTACAGATTGCTCGAGAACGGGCGCATGAACATGACCATCAGCGCGAACACGAAGCCGTAGATACCGCCGGTTTCCGCGATTGCGTCGCCTACTATCATTGTGCGGGTGATAATGCCCGCCGCTTCGGGCTGTCTGCCGACCGCTTCGACACCTTTGCTTCCGCAGATACCTTGCCCGATACCGGTACCGATATTCGCAAGCAGGGCAATCCCCGCGCCGAGGGCTTCAAAGCCCAATACAACCGACTTCGCCGATATTGTAGCCATTTCCATTTCCATGTAATTCACCATGTCCTTTCTGCACAAACGTGCATTTGAAAGTTTCGTTTTCCCCGATTTGCACCGGGTCTTGAAAACTTTAACCTCCAAGTTTTATTTTTGTTTTATTTTTACCCGACAAGGGTTAGTTTACGAAAGTGTTTTGCTTGTTTTGGGGTTTGCGGGGATTACCTGCGCCTGAAAGGTTTGCGGGGTATCTCGGTGCGCTGTACCCTGAGTGGGCTTCGCGTTCACACGAGAATTTCCTCGCCGACATCGTCTCCCCAATCGCACTCTTTTTCTTCAAAATAGTTTCCGGGGTACTTTGCAAAACGCTCTTGTATCGTCATCGCGGGCGAACCGCCCCACGAAGCAAGCTGTAAAGTCGTTTCCACAGTACTCCTCCTTTGCGATATATGTATAGCCGATTGCGAAACTCACGGACGCGCATCGCTTGCGAAGTAATGCTGCGCCCCTACATGGGGAGGCTCGGCTTTATTTTTCATCTACATATTGTAGGGGCGGGCATTGCCCGTCCGCAAAACAGTAGGTTTTGCAATCGTCCGGATATATAGCTATCCACTACCCACTACCCACTACTCACTGCAGTCCGCGCTCGACACATAAACCATCGTCAGCATTGCGAAGATATACGCCTGTATCGTCGCGGAGAACAGGTCGAAATAGAGCGACAGCACTGCGGGGACTACTACCGCGAAACTTCCCAAAGCCCAGTAGACAATGCCCATAATCAGCATGCCGCCTAAGATATTCCCGAAGTGACGGAAGACTTGTGACAAGGGATTCGTCAACTCGCCGACAAGGTTCATCGGGAGCATTACCGGAGTAGGGTCGATGAAGCTTTTGAAAAAGCCTTTCACGCCGCCGGTCTTGAACTTGTTGCGCTGTGTCAAAATAAAGGTGATAATCCCCCACGAGCCGAGCACCATTATGTCCGCGGTCGGCGGGCGATACCCGAAAAGCCCCGACAAGCTGAAACTCAGCGACGAAATCAGAACGGTCGCAATGTAGGGCGTGTAGGCTACGTATTTTTCGCCCATGCCGTCTATTACCATGTCTCTGAAAAAGGTGACAATCGCCTCGGCAATCATCTGCCTTTTGCCGGTCGGTTTTACCTTGAGATTGCGCCCTAAGACAAAGAACAGTATGCCTAAAAAGACCATGACAATCCACTGTGTGACTACGGACGAGGTGAGGTTGAAGGTTATGCCGAAAAGCTCAAAGGAGGTTGCTATGTACGGCAGGCTCATGTCGAACGGGGCTTTTTCAGCCGCCGCGATTATTGTAAAATTATACATGCGAATAGGAATCCTCCTTTAATTTTTAATATTTTAAGAGATTGCGAAACTCACTACATACCGCAAAATTTTTGCAAATGTGAGGTGGCAGTCGGGGCAGAGGGGGGTAGTAGGGGTACGGCGGCACAAGGAATCGCACGCCCGCGTTCTACGCTTGATAGAGCTTAACCTTCTCGAGCCGAACCGTTATCACGTAGCACGAGCCTATTTGCGAGTGCAGACTTTTCAAATAGATGAAACTTGTCAAGTCGTGAACTTGTAAGGTCGCAATCGAGGAAGTGGAATTAGATGAGTTTGTGTGGCGGGCCGGCAATTCCTTGTGCCGCCGTACCCCTACTACCCCCCTCTGCCCCCACTCAAGTCCATGACCTCTAAACGGCGAGTTTCGCAATCGTCTATTGTTAATATTTCTCAAACGCCGCCATTAATAATTCGGCTTCGTCTGCGGTCTCGTCTGTGTATGAAAGTATGAATCCGACCATTCTGTCGCCATGTTTCCTCATGATATAATCCTGCAAAACCGTTTCGCCGAGCATTTCAAGGCTTGCGGGGAGTTTTGTGTAGGTCTCGCCTGCGACTTCTATCGTTCCTAAGTCGCCAAACCGGAAATCCGGGCCGGTTGATGCAAACATAACCTTGACGTTGTCAAAATACTGCTCTACCGTTATGTCGCTAATCGGCATAAGCTCGGTTAGGACAATGACGTTCGGGAAGCCGGCGGGGCTGAACGCCACCATGTCGTAAGTCGCTGTGAGTGCCGCGTAATCCACTATATCTTGGTCTAAATCGAAGGCGGCCGCGCCCAAATCCATCATGTCGAGGATTTCCTCCGGTGTCGCCATTACGAATCCGGGGGGCAGGGTGAATCTAAGCCCGAGGTAGTCGCTTTCAAAGGATGTGTCGGTTAGGATACCGCGCTCGTATGTTGCGATTGCGACTGCACCTGTGGTTGCGGGTTCAGTGGGTTCATCGGGTTCGTTGGGTTCAATGGGTTCGTCGGGTTCAATGGGTTCATCGGGAGTTTCGGGAGCGTCCGAGACGTCACGAGGTTCGGGGAGCGGCAGGGTCTCGCCACCCTCCGAAACGACGCCTGTGGGTTCAAACCCACACGCCGCCAAGGTCAGCACGAGGCAGAGGGTGATAATCGTTGTAAATTTTCTCATGGTTAATACCTTTCACGGTCGAGCGACTTTGAGGTGCGGGCGGACCGTGGAAATCCCGCCCCTACGCTCAGGAATTTTACACAACACAGTAGACTTGCGCCATGTAGGGGCGAACTGCGTTCGCCCGTATAAATTAAACGGACATTGTTAAATGTTGTCAAACCGACTTATTAAACACCGCCCGAATCTTATAATACACACTCGGGTAGAGCAGTGGGGCTATCGCCGTTATCGGGTTGATTAGCCCGAACGTAATCAATACTGCAAACACTCCGAAAATCCCCAGCATACGCATGCCGTAGCTGAATGCGAAGTAGCTCCGCGCCCGCTTTGTGTCCCTGCGCCTGATTGCGCGGCCTGTGGTGAAGCCGATTAGGTAGAAGTTTACCGCCGCCGCTATGTTGCCGATAAGCAACCCCGTGAAAACGCCCCAGTCTACCTTTATAAATAAGCCGAGGATTCCGCTGATTAGTAGCACTGCGCCGTTTGCAATCAGGAAGAAGGGGGTCATCTGTTTCAGTTCTTCAAGTGCGATTATTTCCGCTTCGGATTTAACTCTACGGTTCGATATCGTTTTCATAGTAGTAGTCACTCTCGCCCTTAAAGGCAGGTTTTTGTTTTTCAACACCCTTTGAATCGCCGTCGTACATCTTAATCAGTCTCATCAAGTACGAAATCAGCGACAATATCATCACCGCCACGCCGACAAGTACCATCAGCAGTTTAGTCCAGTCGGGCAGGCTCAACTTGTCGCAGAGCCACGCCCCGCCGCCTATGAACAGCAGGAGCGGCGTAATCACAACGAATGCAATGTGACTTGCCACAATGTACGCCGACATCGGGTTGTCGCGTTTATTCATTGAGGATAATGCGGTCGAGCTCCCAGTGGTTGCCGCGCTTGGACATAGTACGGACGAAAGTCGCCCGTTGGTTGTCGATTGACAACTCGAGGGTCAACAGACATTCATCTGCGGACACCGGGCTTAACTGATACGAGGGGTTGGTCCAGTTGACGGGGTAGTCCTCATACGGTTGAAAGTTCATGTGTATGCCGAGACTGCCGTCCTTATCGTAATAGACCGCGCCACGGAAGAACGGGTTGCCGAAATTGGTGGTGCCGTCCATAATCCGCTCGGCCTCTGCCCCCGAGAAGGTATCGAAAACCAAGGTGGATATATCGTTGAGGGTTAAATACTCGTCGCTGTCTACATAATAAATATCGTTTTCGGGGCGGTTGCCGTAGGGTTCGGGCAGGGCGGGGAGGCCTTGGGTGAGGAATAATTGTACCACTCTGTGATTATTTTTGATTAACCTATCGGCGGCGTCGGTCATTTCGGCCCGCTCGTCAGCCGTGGGTTCAAAAACATCGTCGTCGGGTATACTCGCGATGTCGCCGCCCGACTGCGAGTCCCCCCCGATGTACCAAAACGCAAAGACGGCCGCCGCAACAGCCAAAATAAACACCACAACAGTCGCCACGAGTGCAGATTTACTACCGGTCATGAATTTTTTAGTCCTTTCGATAAATCACATAAGGTTATTATACAACATTTTTAACACTATTTCAACCCTTTATTGAAAAAAATTTTAATTTTTTTGAAATTAAATCCAAATAATGGGTAGAATATAGTTAATATAGGGGACTTCATGGACTTGAGGGGGGGGCAGAGGGGGGTAGTAGGGGTCTATGTCTGCGCCGCCGCTTTGAAACTGCACGAACCCGCGTTTACACTTGCTAAAACTTAACTCTCTCGTGCCAAAGACTTTGTAGATGGAAGAACCCCTTATGGGGGCGGACTTTTAATGTATAGCGAACCCATAGGTCGCCAAGGGGAAAACTCGCTGTCGATGTTGCGGGGATTGAACGGTTTGTGCGGCGGGCGTGCGTTTCAAAGCGGCGGCGCAGACATAGACCCCTACTACCCCCCTCTGCCCCGACTGCCACTTCACATTTGCAAAAATTTTGCTGTATGTAGTGGGTTCATAAGATAATATTGCTCAAGGAGACTTGCTTTGTTAAAAGATAACACAGAAAAAATTACCGAGATTGCCGCTATGCAGTGGAAGGTACTGCCTGTGAGTGGGTTGTACTCGCCGCTTAGGAAGTTGCGGCGCAAATTAGCGCAATCGGCGCAATCGGCGAATAAATCCCGCGAGGCCGCGCCTTTGCCGGGCGAGAAACGCATGCTTGAGAAGGAACTCGGCATGCTTATCCGCGCCCACAAAGGTTTTTATATAAATATGTACCTTTCTGCAAACGGCGTTAAAACCCCCGTCTTGGGCGGGGTTGTAGGCTCAATGCGGGAGATTTCCGCCGAGATGATTGTGAATGTGGTGTCGCGATTGGCGGCGGTCAAGCCGCTGACGTCGATGGATATTGATAGCCTGATATGGCAGGCGAAGTACTGCGTGATTTCCGATGCGATTAATGGTGTCGGAAATGGCGATAACTTCGGGGAGAAACTCAGTGCCTTGACCGACTTAGAGCCTGAGCGGATTTGCGCGGCGTTGAACCCTGTGGAACTGTTGTATTCGGCGGATACTTTGTATCCCAAATTGACCGAGGAGACCCGCGCCGATTATCGCCGCAAAACCTCTGAGATTGCGATTGCGACCGGGATTGATGAGGCGCGGTTGTCCAACGAGTACATGAATCGGAGCAGGGCGGAGAACCTGCATGTAGGTGAAATCATCGCGAAAGACTACCGCCGCGTGTTCCCGTTTGTGCGGGTGCGGGCGTACTTGACGGCGTTGTTTCTGCCTACCGCCCTGCTTACGGCGGTACTGGCGTGGTGTTACGCGGATGTTTCGAGCTGGGCTTGGGCGGCGTTGTTGTTCGTACCCTGCCTTGCTATACTCAAGCCGCTTGTGGATTATATTGCCATAAAATCCGTCAAGCGCGACGGGCTGATTCCGCGGCTTGCCCTCAAGGGCAAAGTTCCCCCCCGCGCCAAGACTATCTGCGTAATCTCGACCCTGATTGCCTCCGAAAAGGACGTTGTCAGCGGGTTTGGAAAATTACGGGAGGCACGACTTAAAAATAATTCAGACAACATAAAATTCGCCCTGCTATGTGACCTTAAACCCGCCGATAACGCTGAAAATCCCGATGACGAGCGGCTTTTGGCAATTGCAGAGAAGACGTTTTCGGGGGCGGGCGACTTTGTAATACTCATAAGGGAGCGGAAGTTTTGCAAGACTCAGAACGCGTGGCAGGGGCACGAGCGTAAGCGGGGGGCGATTTTGGCGTTTGCTGAATTGCTTCGGGGCGGCGTTAGCGAGGCACGCAAATGCGGATTCCGCGCTGTTTACGGGAGCCGCTCGGCCTTGCATGATATTGCGTATATAATGGCACTCGACTATGACACAGTCCCGCTCATGGACAGCGTTTCGGAGCTTGTCGGGATTGCCCTGCACCCGCTCCATAAGCACAAGGGCATAATCGCCCCCCGAATTACCACTACTCTTGACAGCTACCTCAAAACCGGGTTCTCGCGGGCAATGGCGGGCAACGGCGGCTGTGCGGGGGCGTCGAGTTACGACTGCTTTTCGGGGGAGATGTATCAGGATTGCTTTGGTGAGGGGATTTTCACCGGTAAGGGGCTGATTAACGTGGATATGCTCCTTGACAAGTGCAGTGGATTCAGGGAGGAGCGGATTCTTTCGCACGATATACTTGAGGGCGGTTGCCTCGGGGTGGTTTATGCGGGGGATATTGAATTTAATGATAGCTTCCCCGATACCTCGGCGGCCTACTTCAAACGCCAGCACCGTTGGCTTCGCGGGGACTTGCAGAATTTCCGCTATATTTTCCGCAGAAACTTCTCGCCGCTCACCCGCTGGAAACTGCTTGACAACGTAAGGCGGGCGGTTACGCCGCTGTTTATTTTCCTGTGCTTTGCAATTGCAGCTGTGCGGCCGAATCCCGCACGACTTGACCTGCTTGCTTTAGTCGGGTTGCTCGCGATTACCATGCCGTTTTTAATGGGGTTCTTTCCGTCGGTGATACGCGGGCGGCGTTTCGCGTTTTATCGCAGGTTCTACTCGCCTGTAATCTCGCAGACAAAGCAATTGTTACGCCAGTGTTTAATGGAAATCATGTTCGCTGTGAAAAACGCGCTGATTAGCGCGGACGCGCTTGTGCGGACTTTGTGGCGTATGCTGATTACCAAAAAGCACTTGTTAGATTGGAACACCGCCTCGTCCTTAGAGGGTTTGAAAAGCGGAGTTTCGCATATTTTGCTTGCAGAAATTGTTTCGGCGGCTTTGTTAATGGCGGCGTTAGTGAATGGGAACATGCTTGTGGTTTTGCTCGGCGTAATATTCATGTGCCTTTTGCCGCTTACGCTGTATATCGACAGGACGAGCGGCAAGACTACCCCCAAATTCACAAAGGCTATGCGTGCAGAATTGCTTCAAAATGCGCGGAAGATGTGGGCGTTTTACACCGATTATGTCACAGCCGAGCATAATTTTCTGCCGCCCGATAATGTCCAGTACAGCCCTGTATACCGCGTTTCGGCGCGGACTTCGCCGACTAACATCGGCATGTATCTGCTTTCGTGTGCGGCGGCGCGGACGTTTGGGTTTATCACTAAAGACGAGTTTGTGTCGCGGGTTGAAAAGACTGTGGGGACTGTTGAGCGGCTCGAAAAGTGGCATGGAAACTTGATGAATTGGTATGAAACTCACGAGTTGAAAGTTATTTCGCCGTTTGTGTCTTCGGTTGACAGCGGGAATTTTGTCTGCTGTTTAATCGCGGTGAAACAGGCCTTGCGCGAGTGTAATTCAAGCGAGGAATTGATAGCGCGTATTGAAAAAATTGCCGCCGAAACGAACTTAAAGCCGTTCTTCAACAAGGCGCGGAACCTGTTCAGTATCGGCTTTGACCTTGATAGTCAGAGCTTGTCGCGGCATAGTTACGACCTGATTATGTCCGAGGCGCGAATGTTGTCATACTATGCAATCGCCACGGGGCAGGCCGACAAAAAGCATTGGCGGAGTTTGGGGCGGGTGATGGGCAGGAGCGGGTCGTACGCCGCGCCTGTAGCGTGGACGGGGACGATGTTCGAGTACTATATGCCGGAGTTGCTGTTGGGTTCAAAGGAGGGCAGTATGGAGTATGAGGCGTTGCGGTTTTCCCTGCATTGCCAGCAGAAACGCGGGCGGGAGACCGGCCTGCCGTTCGGCATGTCCGAGAGCGGGTATTATGCGTTTGATGAGGCGTTGAATTACCAGTACAAGGCGCACGGTGTCCAGACCGTGGGCTTGAAAGGCGGGTTGAACAAGGAGCGGGTAATCTCGCCTTATTCGAGTTTCTTGTCGCTCGGAATTGACCCGATTGCATCTTATAATAATTTGGTGAAACTTGAAAAGCTCGGCGTGAGCCACTCTAAATACGGCTTTTATGAGGCGGCGGATTTCACCAAGCACAGGGTCGGTTCGGGGTATGCGGTGGTGAAAAGCCATATGGCGCATCACGTCGGTATGTCGATGGCGGGGGTCTGCAATGCGTTGCATGGCGGCAAGTTGCAGAAGCTTTTCCTAAGCGACCCCGACATGAAACGTGCGGAGGAATTGCTTGAGGAAAAAATTATGGCGGGTGAGCCTGTTTTGGCAACTCCCGAATGGCAAGAGGAACAGTCCTACCGCATGAATTCCACCGAGTTCACCGAATTTTCCTGTGCCGACATACAGGTAAACCCGCTGTCGAACGGATTGCTCACAGTCTTGACGAGCAATATAGGACTAAGCATGAGCCTGTATGGTAAAAAGAGCGGGTTTTATAAAACCGTGGACTTGTTGAATCCGCGAGGTACGCTGTTTGGGTTTGTTGAGGGCGAGAATATTATGCCGTTTTTGAATCACCCGTGTGTAGTTGCTCCCGAAAAATCCGATAAGTCGGACAAGGTCGAAAAATCCGCAGTCTTCTTCCAGAACAGCACCGAGCATTATCTCAATTGCAGGAATTTGCGGTTGGGGTTGCAGACTTATTTGCACTGCGATAAGGCGGTTGAGATTCGCCGCTTTGCCGCCGAGAATCTCGGTAACAAAAAGCGGCAGTTGAATTTGGCGGTCTACCTTGAACCTGCGTTGGCGCGGTTCAGGGATATTGCGGCGCACCCCGCGTTCATGGATTTGTTTTTGAAACTGCACTATGATGCAGAAAATTGCCTGATTATCGCCAAACGCAAGGAGCGCACGAGTGATGCCGAAACAGTAATGGCAATCGGCTTTAGGGATAAGCGCGAATTTACTTTCAGCTTCAATCGCGAGGAAGTTATAAGCCGCAACGGCGGGATTATTTCGTCGCTTGAAAAAGCCGCCGCCCTTGAAACTAATACGACTTCTGTACCTTGTCCGTGCGTGTTTATCAAGGTCGATTTTCCGCTTGATGCTTACGGTAAAAGCGATACTGATTTGATGATTTGCTACGGCGCAAGTGAGCGTGAAGTGCTTGCGCTTGCCGCCGATATACGGCGTGGTGAGGCCGAAAAGCCGTGCGAGGAGATTATTTCGCCGCTCGTCCGAGAGACGATGTATGGCAGGTTTGCGGCGCGGATTTTGCCTGCTGTAGTCTACGCGCCTGTAGCGAAAACTTCCGCTGTTCAGAGCGAGAATAAAAAGGCGGTCATGAAAAATAACTTGGGGTTGAACGCCTTGTGGGAGCTTGGCATTTCGGGCGATTACCCGATTGTCTTGTTTGAGTTTAAGGATGGTATAAAAGGCGGCGTGGTGTCGGCGAGCGGCGCGGATGCTATTGTCGAGATGAAAAAGGCGTTGTGGCTTTGCGGGGTGGAATTTGACCTTGTAATGTTGTGCGAGAATGAGGCGCAGATAAATTTAGTAAGGTCGTTGCAAAAGGAAATCGGGACGGAAATTTTCGTGGTATGCGGGACTTCGACTAACCCCGCGCTGATTAATTTAATTCGTGCCGCCGCTTGTTACACACAGCGGTCGGACGAGCTGTTGCCTAAGAGTAAGGCTAAGGTTAAATCGCGTGAATTTCTGCCGATACTGCCGTGCGGTAAACCCGAATCCGGCAAGCTTGAAAACCGATTCGAGGGCGAGAAATTTATTATCGAGAACAGCCCCGATTTGCCGTGGTGTAATATTTTGGCGTCGAGCCGATTCGGGACTTTGCTGTCGGATAGAGCTTTAGGGTTCTCGTGGGCGTTGAACAGCCGCGAGAATAAACTCAGCCCGTGGAACAACGACCTGCGCGCCGATAATAAGGGGGAGATGTTGCTGTTGAAATTCGAGGGCAGGGCTATTTACGACTTGATTGACGGGAGCAGGGCGACATTTGCGCCGAACCGTGCAGTTTATCATGGAATTGTCGGAAATCTTCATGCAAAAACCACCGTGAATGTCTTTGAAAAGGGCATGGGTAAGGAGATTGTTTTGGAGTTGGAAAACCGCAGTAAAAAGCCGAAATGCTTTGAGGTGGCTTATTATGTCGAGCCTGTTTTGGGGGTTACTCGGGAAAATGCGCGGCTGATTATTCCTACACTGCAAGTTAAAGACAATACTTTGATTTTCAAGAACCCTGCGAACGGTGTCTTTTCGGGGGCGATGATGATGTATTCCGATAATTCGGATTGCAGTTTCATGACGGGTAGGCAGGCGTTTTTTGAGGGTGACTGGAACGCGGAGAAGTCGGTAAATCCCGCGCATGATATAATCGGCGCAGTGGTAATTAAAATCGAGTTGCCCCCGAAACACACCGATAAGATTAGGTTCATTTTGGCGTTCACAAAGAATACCAAAAGGCCGCTGACCATGAAAGAGGCGTTGAGGAATAAACGCTCTGCGCCGCTGATTGAGGCAGTGCCTATTGATACGGGCGATGAGCGGCTGAACGCGCTGTACAGCTATTGGTTGCCGTGGCAGGTGATTGGCGGGCGGCTGTGGGCGCGGACCGGTTTCTACCAGAACAGCGGGGCGTACGGCTATCGAGACCAGTTGCAGGACTGCCTTGCGGCAATGCTTTTGCGGCCGGAAATTGCCAAGCGGCAGATTTTGCGGGCGTGTACGGCGCAGTTTGTTGAGGGTGACGTTCTGCACTGGTGGCACGATATGGAGACGCACAACAAAGGCGTTCGCACGCGGTATTCGGACGACTTGCTGTGGTTGCCGTTTGTGACGGCGGAGTACGTTGATTTCACGAAAGATTACGATATACTTGAGACCAAAATTCATTACGCAGACGGGCCGTTATTAGCTGACGGTGAGAAAGAAAAGTATATCGAGGTCGGCATTACCGACTTCAAAGAGAGCGTGTATTTGCACTGCAAACGCGCCATTGACAAGGCGTACGCGAAGGGCTCGCACGGGCTGTTGTTAATGGGCGGCGGGGACTGGTGCGACGGGTATAACAATGTCGGCTTGAAGGGGCGCGGCGAGAGCGTTTGGCTGTCGATGTTTTATGTAATGTTGTGCAAGAATTTTGCCAAGACTGCGATGATGATGGGCGATACCGAGTACAGCGCGGACTTGAAGCGGCGCAGTGCCGAAATTACCGCGGCGATTGACGCCTCGGCGTGGGACGGCGGGCATTATTTGCGGGCGTTTTACGACAATGGCAAGGAAATGGGCGCGGCGAAAAACGACCGTTGCAAAATTGACCTACTGCCGCAAGCGTTCGCTACGCTTGCCGAAATGCCCGATGAACACAGAAAATCCGCGGCTTTGAGGAGCGCGGAGGAGCAGTTATGCGATACGCGGAATAGGTTGGTAAAGCTGTTCACGCCGCCGTTTGCGCGGGGTAGGTCGTGGCAGGAGCCGGGGTATGTCGAGAGTTACCCCGAGGGGGTTCGCGAGAATGGGGGGCAGTATACTCATGCGGCGGTTTGGTTGGCGATGGCTTATCTTAAAGCCGCCGAGAGTTCTCGCGAAACTTGTCCTCACGACAACAAGACTTGTTATAAAGCAAAAACCGCTGGGAGTTCCCGCGAAAATTGTCCCAACGATAATAAGGCTTGTAATAAGGCAAAAGCCGCCGAGCTTCTGCGACTTCTCGCGCCTTTCGGCAGGGGCGGGGAGTACAAGACCGAGCCGTATTATATGGCGGCGGATATTTATACTAACAGCCGCGCTTATGGGCGCGGGGGGTGGAGTATTTATACTGGGAGCGCGGGATGGTATTTTTGGGTGCTTGGGGAGGTTTTTGGGGGGGGTGAGTGAATAATGAATAGTGAATAGTGAATAGTGAATAGTGAATAATGAGAAATACCTGTGGGCGAGAAAATAAATTAGAAGTACCTGTAGGCGGGGGTGGGGGTCTATGTCTGCGCCACTGCAAAGGAATCGCACGCCCAAGTCCTGCGTGCCTTACGGGCGAACACAGTTCGCCCCTACGCTGAAAAAATTTTACTGTCGTTAATAATTTTTAATGTTGTAGGGGCGAACTGCGTTCGCCCGTGGGATTTATGTGTGTGCGTGCGGTGCAATGCACGCAATCGCATTACGCCGCATAAAAATTTCGGGCGGGCAATGCCCGCCCCTACATTGCACATTGCAACAATGCAATTAATAATTCGTCGCCCGCATTTCAAAATAAGCTTTCGGGTGGGTGCAGACGGCGCATTTTTCAAACGCGCTCTCGTTGTTTACGATGTATCCGCAGTTGCGGCAAATCCAGTAGACCTTTTCTTTTTTGGTGAAGACTTCGCCATTTTCGAGGTTCGCGAGTAGCTTCAGATAGCGTTCCTCGTGTTCTTTTTCGATGCCGCCGACCTTGTCGAACAGTGCCGCAATGTCGGCAAAGCCCTCGTCGCGGGCCTCCTGTGCCATGCGCTTATACATGTCGGTCCACTCGGCGTTCTCGCCCGACGCGGCGGCTTTTAAGTTCTCGGCAGTTGTGGGTATTTCGCCGCCCGAAAGTAACTTGAACCAGATTTTCGCGTGCTCTTTTTCGTTCAGCGCGGTCTCCTCGAACAACGCCGCAATCTGCTCATAGCCTTCTTTCTTAGCCTTTGAGGCGTAGTATGTGTACTTGTTGCGGGCTTGGCTCTCCCCCGCGAACGCCTCCATTAAGTTTTGCTCGGTTTTTGTGCCTTTTAATTCTGCCATGTTTCTAAATCCTTTCTACTATTTAATTAAGTGAATATGTGAGGTGGTAGTCGGGCGGTGGGTCGGCAGGGGGCAGGGGGTCTGTGTCTGCTCTACCGCAAAGAGCCACACGCCCGCTTTTGCGCTTGATAAAGTCTAACCTTCTCGAGCCGAACCGTTATCACGTAGCAGATACCCATTTGCGAGTGCAGACTTTTTATGTAGATGAAACTTATTAAGTCGTGAGGAGATAAGTTTCATGTCGAGAAAGTGGAGTCTGAACAGCTTGTGTGGCGGGCTGGTGGCTCTTTGAGGTAGAGCAGACACAGACCCCCTGCCCCATGCCGACCCACCGCCCCCACTAAGTCCATGAAACCCTATGTAGGGGCGCGCATTGCGCGTCCGTCTGCCCAAGTCTTGCGGGCCTTGCGGGCGAACCGTGGTGACCCGCCCCTACGCTGAAAAAATTTTTATGTCGTTAATAATTTTTAATGTTGTAGGGGCGAACTGCGTTCGCCCGTGGGATTTGTGCGTGCGGGGCGAATTCCGCCCGTGGGATTTGTGCGTGCGGGGCGAACTCCGTCGGAAATAAACTTTGTATGCCGCTTATTTCTGCATTTTGCATTCTGCATTCTCATTTAACTCGCCTGCGGCGAGTGCTTATGAACAGCCCCGCCGAGACTGCGATTAGCGTGATTGCGATTACGGTGAAGCCGCGCATGTCGGCAAGGCCGGTCGGGACGGGCTCGCTGAACGTGCTGTAGAATTTGCCGCCGTTGGATTTCAGTATCGCCTTTAATTCGCTCCAGTCAAGCCCGGGGTTTACGCCCGGTTGCACTATCCAATTCCCTGTTTCATCTTCGAGTGAAACGTAAGCGTTAACCCGCATGAGGAGCAGTTCTCCGGGGTCTTTGGTGTCGTTCCATTCAAACAAGATGGACAACTCGTATTCTTCGGAATCTTCAAAGGCCACGATAAGAGATATGAAGTTATTAGCACCATAATCGGTGTAAAATTCAGAGTGTTTTACCGCCCACTCGCTGTCAACCGCTTCGTGCAGTACTGTGAACGCCGCCTCGATTTCGGCGGGGTTTATGTCGTAAAAATTGCTCATGAACATTTCTTCCGATATGAAATACTCGAAACTGCCGCGGATAAAGTCTAAGCTGAAGTTATCATCGTCAAAGTTGGCGTTGACGTTGTCGATTGCGTTCAGAATCGGCTCGAGTACAAACTCTTGCAATTTCGCGTACGCATCTGCGTTCATTTCCAAAACCCACGCCCAACCTATAGAAGGCACCGGTTCCCAAACAGAGATTTCATCTACAACTGCGTAATAATCGCAAGCTATGCAGGTATGCGGGTCGCAAGGGTTATTAATGACGACCATTTTTTGTTCAACATCATCGTAATCCCATTCACAGCCCCCAATCAAAGTCGCAATCTCCAACCCATAGGCATAAGTCATGTAGTCCGGGATAAATATCCATTGACCCAAAAGCCAAGTAAGACTACCCAAGTTTCCCCAAAGAGATACCAGTGGCACCGGTTCGCTCGTGACATCGGATATTATCGCGCCTAAAGCATTCATTAACCCCTGACACATGCAGGGGAATCTCTCGCAAAACTCGCAGGCATACCCGGCGTTGACCCCCTCAATCGCCTCGAAAAGCGGGACGGCGATACCTTCCATTAGCACAAAGTAATCAAACAGGGATAACTCGCCGATGTCATCATACATAAAATACAGCACTAAGTACTTGCACTGTACGCAGTTGATGAGGTCTAAGCAGGGGTCGTAAAAAATGCAATCCTCGCCGAATAGGTCTACGATAGCCTCGGCGTATTCTTCAAATAAATAGTCAGCCATGTATACAGCCCAGTCTAAATAATAGCCGAAAATGAAGTCTAAGGTATACAGCGCATAGCCCAAGTCCACAAAGTCCCCCGAAAGAGTCGCAAACGTCTCCATAAATGAGGACATTATACCGTCGCAGAGACAGGTTGAGCCGCCATTGCCGCCGCATGGGTCTTCAACAAAGAGTGGTGAGCCTATAAAATCGCCGTCTTCGTCTAAGAACCACACCGCAAGCACCATGAAACTGCCCGAATCGCAGTTGATGATGAGGTCGCGCCGGTAACACCAGTCCTCGAGGGAGAAAATCCGCTCGTCTTGGGTGTACTCTATCTGGTACATGCCCTCCTCAAGTGCTGTAACATCACAGTCGTCAAAATCAATTTCCAACTCGAATGTAACGTCATCTTTGTCATCGAGACCCATAAACTTAAAACTACCATCAAACGAATCAATATCGGTTGCAAGCAGGGTCAAGCCTACCCCGTAAATTTTGAATACATCGTCGTCGTCGTCAAGAAGTTGTTTAATATCCAAAAGATAGTAATCCATGCCCGAGCGTAGGTAGGGGGGTCGGAAGTAGACGGGGTTGTCGTTGCACCAACAGTCGCAGCGAGCTTCATAGAGTTTGAATTCGCAAACCTCGTGTTCTTCGTCCCGACACGGTTGGCAGATGAAGCACCCGCAAGCGCAGGAAGTACCCTCATATAACGAACACCAAGCATGCTGACCGAAGTAACAAGCATCGCAGATGTCGTCACCGCCGCCACCGCCACCGCAACCGCACCAACAGCCGTCAATCACGCAATCCTCATGGTCGCCGCCCAAACATGGTTGGCAGTACCACCCGAACGTGAACCATTCTCGAGTATCGTTGCCGGGGTGGTATGTAATTCTAAAGGTGTCGTAGTATTTATCTACTTGAGTTACTTCATAAGAGGAACCAAAGGGATTACTCCCGAAATCAATTTGCCGATAGCCTTGGAGTTGTAAAAACGTTCCAAGGTCCGAAACCCAATTTTTATCTTCCCACTCCCAACAAATATTGTTCTCGTCTACGTACACGAAAAAGTCGGGTGCGCTGTATGTGGCTGAAAGGAAATAGCCTTTCCATTCGGCCGCCCTGCCGTATTCATATATGTAGATATCTTCATAGCCGTTGCCGTTGTTGTAATAAATCTTGAAAGTGTCGCCGTCTTTGAATACATCGGTATAGACATCAGTCCCTCCGGTTTCATAGAAATCCTTGCCTACGAGATAATACCCTTGCATTGACAGAAACCATGCAATCTCAGCGACATAGTTTGCATTGTCCCATGCCCAGCGGATATCGTCTTCGTTGGTGTAAATAAAGGGGGAGGGGTCGTTGTCTGCGACGGGGGAGAAGTAATAACGCCAGTAGTTCTCGCCGCCCTCGCCGTATATGTAGGTGTATACGGTGGTGCCGTCTTGGTCTCCGACTTGATATGTAAGCCGAAACTCGTCATTGTCTTTAGTCACGATAGTTTTTTGGGGGTAGACGTTATCATAGGTCAGAGTATTTTCAGTTAATTTAGTCAGCCCATCCGAAAGGAAAAAGCTATGAAGCTGTGTGCGAAAATCTACATTGTTCCATTCCCACCTATGATTGCCTTCGCTGTTGAAAGTGAAGTCGTCGGGGGCTTTGCCGACGGTGTCGGTGAAGTATTTGAACCATTCTGCATACTCGGCATCGTAATAGCAGACTGCCATTCGCCAATTACCGTCGCCGTCGTAGTAGTCAATAGAGAAAGAAATGTCGTAATCCGGGATAATAGGGTACTTAGTCACCTCGGTATACTCCTCCGTTTGGTTTGAGCCGTCAGAAAAACGGTCTGAGTGTTCAGCGTACCCTTCGCTTAACAAGAAGTCGATAATGTCGTCAACTAAATCTATGTTGTCCCATCGCCATGTAATGTAGTCCTCGCTGCCGTAAGTAAAGTCGGCTTCGCCAAAGGTGTCGGGGAAGTAGTCGCGCCAGTAGGCATCGCCGCTTTGGGCGTGTATTGCGGGCATGCCGCCTAAGCTTAGTATGACTGCAAAGGCTGTAAGTAGGGAAATTAATCGCTTTTTCATGGGATACCTCCGTGATTTTTTTGTACTATTATTATAGTATAGCATAGTTTTTGGGGGAATGCAATAGAAAGTTATCGCCAGTTCTCGATAGAAAGCCCGCTGATGTTCTCGAAGTCTTTGGTGTTGTCGGTCACGAGGGTTGCCCCCGCTAATATAGTCCATGCCGCGATAATGATGTCGTTGCTGCCGACGGTGAAGCCTTTTTTCTTTAGGTCGATGTAAATTCCCGCCGCCGTTTCCATTACGAGCTTTTCCGAGAGTGTGAGGTAATGCTGTGAAACATCATAAATAGCTCGGATTCGCTCGATTTTTGCATAGGCGTTCACGTCTGAAAGACCCCTCAAAACCTCATAATAAGCCATTGGGGATATTAAAACGACATCTTTGTTTTCATTTGCCCTTTTCATATTCTGATAGACGTTAGGGTTACTGCGTAACGATAAAATCAGGGTACAAGCGTCAAGAGAATAAAACATTAGTCGTCGTCCTCCAATCCCGAGAAGTCCAAGTCGTCCTTGTTGTCGTCGGTGCAATATAATTCGATGAAGTTGTCGGGAATGGGTTCTTCGTCGTTTTCCGGTGAATTCACGAATAAAAGCAAGTCGTTTATTACTTTTTGTTGCTTTTCAAGCGACCATTCGCCGACCGGTTTAATCAGAATCCCCTCGTCGGTTTTGAACAAGTCGATTTCCGATTTCGGCGGTAAATCCGAAACGGTTTTCGGGATAATAACCGCCCACGAGTTTCCGAATTGCGAAACAGTCGTCCTGCACATCAAGTCCATGTTGCAACCCCCTTTATAAAAAATACATGTATCACTCATGGCAATACATGTATTATATCATAGTTTTCTTGTTTTGTCAACAGTTTTGTTATCTGCTCAACATCGGCAAAACATTATACTGCGCGTTCCTCGCGAAGTCGTAGTTATTAGTCGCGTCCCACTGCACAGACCACGTCATCAAGCCGCCGAGGCAGTTGTATGGGGTGGAGCACATTACGTCATTACCCCTGAAGCCCGTCACTAAGCGGCGAAATGCCTCGTTGATTTCGGCGTTTGTTAAGTAGCCGTTGTAGGCGGCGCGTGGGGTCGCGGGCAGGCCCACGCTGACTTTATTAGGCGGCAGACCGGGGAAAACCACGCCTGTGTCGGCTATGGGAAAACCTTTGATAATCGCCTCGGTTAGGTAGACGATGAAGTCGATTGTGCCTACGTTGTGCGGCCGCCTGTCAACCCCGAACATCGAGCCGCTGTTGTAATACTGCATGTGTACCCGCGTGATACGGTTGCCGAAGTGGAGGATTATCGGGAGGTAATTGCCCCACGCACCGCCGTACCGCGCAATCGCCCCCACAAGATTCAGCGTTTCCGGCGCCATTGTCAGCATGAAGCCTTGCGGGAAGGAGTGCATAACCGCGTCAACGCCGTCTATCACGCCTTTTACAGTGCCCGTCGGGTGCCACGGACTGCCCGAGACTGCCATGCCTTCCTCGACGTCGATGTCGATACCGTCAACCCCGAGATTGACGCAAAGTTGATACAAACTTTCGCCGAAACGCCGCACTTTATCGGGGGTATCGAGTGTCACCGTGACCCCGCCGCCGCCGATTGACAACAGGACTTTTTGTCCGCGGCTCTGCAAATACCGCACGTTGTCGCGAAGCGGCACATCAGGGCCAGCAAACTTAACAACGCCTTGGCTGTCCGGCGCGACAAAGGCGATTATGACTTCGTTGTAAAGGGTTGGAACCGAGGTAATCGGCACGCGGTCACGGCCGGGCAAATTCCAACTCTGCCAGTAACCCGAGAGTACCGGTCTCATATAAAATCAGCTCCTTGTTGATTGAATTTGTTTATTATATGCGACTTAGGACGTTACTGCACCTCTTTGCATATAATAAATAAATTCATCTACAAGGAGAAACTTATTATGGGAGTAGGATATTTAAGGGTACAGGCTTCGGCGGGGGGCGCGCTGCCGATTAGCGACGCCGAAGTGACCATAAAACAAAGGCGCGCCGATGGCGTTTACAGCTATAAAACCCACACCGACCTCGACGGCAAAACCGAAGACGTGCCAATGCCGGGGGTGTCGGTGAATTGCACGTTGACACCGGGGTGTAAGCCGCCGATTTACGGGTTTTGCGACGTCGATATAGCCGCGGACGGCTTTGTTACAATGCACATTGACGGGGTCGAGATAGTCGAGACACAGACGGCGATTCTGCCTGTGAATATGTTTCCGCTCGCGAGTGAGGCCCGCCCTGTGACCGATGTGACAATCGAAATTGCACCCGTCAGCCTTGAATTTTGTGAGGGTAACTGCAAATTTCCGCCGCCGATTGCGCGAGCCTCAAAGGAAGTCTTTATCCCCGATTACATAACCGTCCACCTCGGCAGACCGCTTGACACCACGGCGCAGAACGTCCGCGTACCGTTCATTGACTACATAAAAAATGTGACGTCGAGTGAGATTTATTCGACTTGGCCGCTTGAGTCGCTCAAGGCGAATGTGCATGCGATTGTTACTTTCGCGCTTAATAGAATTTACACCGAGTGGTACCCCTCAAGAGGCTACAATTTCGACATCACGAATAGCACAAGCTACGACCAATACTACAGATACGGCGGCCCGATTTACGAGAGCATTGCCCAAGTGGTTGACGAGTATTTCAACGTCTACGCACATCGATTCGGCTTTCGCAATCCGTATTTTACACAGTATTGCAACGGCACGACCTCGACCTGCCCCGGTATGTCGCAGTGGGGGACGGTGACGCTTGCCAACCGCGGCTTGAACGCCCTTGAAATCCTCCGCAGTTATTACCCGCGCGATTTGCAATTATCAGTCGCCGAGACCGTTCGCGGTATAACCGAGTCCTTCCCCGGCACACCGCTGACTTTGGGGGACGAGAGCGAGAAGGTTCGCCGTATGCAAAACGACCTCAATCGCATAAAAATTAACTACCCGTTAATCCCGGCAATTCCCAATCCGAACGGCTATTTCGGCCCCGAAACTCAGAACGCGGTCATAACTTTCCAACGGGTGTTTAATCTGCCCGCCGACGGCGTTGTTGACCGCACTACATGGAACGCAATTTCGCGCATATTCGTTGCAGTGTCGCGGCTTGCGGAGTTGGACGGCGAGGGCATAAGGTACACAATCGGCGAGGCCCCGCCCAACATCGTATTGTCGCAGGGTTCACGCGGGGATGCGGTCATGGAAATGCAGTTTATTTTGCAGGTCGTTTCGATGTTCTACCCGAGCGTGCCGCCGGTGCTGATTGACGGCGTCTTCGGCAGTATCGACAGGAACGCGGTAATCGCGTTTCAAAGTACGTTTGGCTTGTCGCAGACGGGGACGGTTAATGCCGCGACTTGGGATAAGCTTTATGCGGTTTATCGGGGGATACGGGAGAATGCTGCTGCGCCTGTTTTGAAGTGAGGCGTGTTGTAGGGAGGACTGCCATCGGTTGTTCGTGAATAACGCCGTGGTTGCGGTGTTTCCATGCCCGCCCGCAACCGATAAAAACCCACGGGCGAACGCAGTTCGCCCCTACGTTGAAAAAGAATATATAGCCGATTAACTTCAAAATAGGTTTGCAATGGCGGGACTTAGAACCCGGTGGGTCCAAGTGTCCAACCGCCAAAAAGAAATACCCGACCCCTAAAGGGTCGGGTATTTCTATGGCGCTGGTGGGACTTGAACCCACACGTAGTTACCTACAGAAGATTTTGAGTCTACCTCGTCTGCCATTCCGACACAGCGCCTTTTTTGCCACATCATACATTATACCACACCATTTCGGGTTTGTCAACAAAAATTTTTCGGCGAAAAAATTTTTTCAAAAACATATTGACAAGCGTCAATGTATGGTGTATAATATAGATAGTCATCAATGTATCGCTCGTATTGGGCGTGCATTTTGAGAATAATACAGGAAGGTCTGCCCCGTGCCGCAACAGTTTTTGTAATTATTGCGACCGAGGGCGGCACGGTATCGAAAAATGGAACAATACACCCCCAACATCGCACTACTAAAGGCTTTCGCCGACCCCAACCGCCTGCTGATTATCGACACATTGGCGCGGGACGAGAATTGCACCTGCGACGAATATTGCGCCTGCCGATTGCTCGAGAACCTCGGGATTACACAGCCGACCTTGTCTCACCACATGCGAATCCTCACCGACTGCGGCTTGACAATCCCGCGCAAAGTCGGCAAGCGTACTTACTACACCCTCAATCGCGCGGTAATCGACGAGTTTCTGGGATTTCTGCGGGGTGTCACCGAGACGGGGCGGAATTGCAGTTGTATCTGCTGTGAAAACCAAAAAGAAATGCAGAATGCAGAATGCAGAATGCAGAAATAAATTGAAATATTATGTACAAATCCGTTGGAAAACCACCTGAAAATTAAATTATTTCTGCATTTTGCATTCTGCATTCTGCATTAAAAAATGGAGGAACAAAACATGCCACACACCCCCCTACTATCCCCAACCACCATGCTGAATTACAACCACCCCGCCATACAAAACTTAGTCACAGAGCGCGATTGGCGCAATCAAACCGACAAGGAAAAAATCCTCGGCATATATAACTATGTCCGCGATGAAATAATTTTCGGGTACAACATAAGCGATAATATCGCGGCGTCGAGCGTGCTTGCGGACAATTACGGCCAGTGCAACACCAAAGGCACGCTGTTTATGGCACTGCTGCGTGCTGTTGGTGTCGAGTGCCGAATACATGGGTTTTACATCGACAAAACCCTGCAAAAGGGCGCAATGAAAGGGTTTTATTACGCCTTGTCACCGCGGGAAATTCTGCACTCATGGGTTGAAATCAACTACAACGGCGAGTGGCTGAACCTGGAAGGATTTATTTTGGACAAGGCCTATCTCGGGGCGTTGCAGAATAAATTCAAGGCCTGCGAAGGCGCGTTCTGCGGGTACGGCGTAGCGACCGCCGATTTCAAGAACCCGACTATCGAATGGAACGAAAACAGCACCTACATTCAAAACGAGGGCATTATACAAGACCTCGGCATCTACGACACCCCCGACGAGCTCTTTTCGGCGCATAGGCAAAAAGGCGGGCGGTTTAAGCAGTTTTGTTTCAGGTACATGGTGCGGCATTTGATGAATTGGAATGTCAATGAAATACGCAAAAGAATGCAGAAATAATAATGCAGAATGCAGAAATAAATAAAAATATTACGTACATATCCGTTGGAAAACCACCTGAAAATTAAATTATTTCTGCATTTTGCATTCTGCATTCTGCATTATAAAAATCGGAGGTAAAAAATGGCACACAATCACAATCACAACCACACCCACAGTAACCCCACCGACAACATCAGCACAGCATTTTTCCTAAACCTATCATTCACCCTCATCGAAATAATCGGCGGCATTTTAACCAACAGCGTGGCGATAATGTCGGACGCAGTCCACGATTTCGGGGACAGTTTATCGCTCGCCCTCGCGTGGTATTTTCAGCGCAAATCCAAAAAAGCCGCGACCGACAAATATACATACGGCTACCGGCGATTCTCGCTGATGGGCGCGGTTATTACGTCAATCGTGCTGATTATCGGGAGCGTGTATATTTTGTCGGAGGCAATCCCGCGCTTGATTACACCGCAGGAAACTAACGCGGCGGGTATGTTTTTTCTTGCAATAATCGGCATAATCGCAAACGGCATAGGCGTGCTGAAAACCCGCAAGGCAAGCTCGATTAACGAGCGAGTCGTCTCACTGCACCTGCTCGAAGACGTGCTGGGGTGGGCGGCGGTGCTGGTCGGCTCAGGCGTGATGTACTTCACCGGGCTGACGATTATCGACCCGCTGCTTTCAATCGGGATTGCATTTTTCGTATTGTACAATGTGGCAAAAAATATCAAGCAGATTATGCCGATAATTCTGCAAGCCGCACCCGTCGGAATCGAGCGCGGCGCAATCGCCGACAAGCTGAACGCCGTCGAGGGCGTAATCGGCATAAGCGACCTGCGAATCTGGGCGTTGGACGAGGAATACAACGTGCTGACGGTTACGGTGGATGTCGCGGGGGATTTGCCGCCCGGGGAGGAGGCGCGTGTGCGGGGGGAAATGCGGGGGGTACTGGAACACGAGGGGATAGGTCATGCGACGATTGAGGTTCGACGATTGTAGGGGCGCGCATTGCGCGTCCGTAAATCCCACGGAAACGCCGCAAAACCCACCGATTGTAGGGGCGACCGCCCCCGGTCGTTCGCAAAATCCCACGGAAACGCCGCAAATCCCACCTATTGTAGGGGCGCGCATTGCGCGTCCGCACTGCAAAAATTTTCAACCACATAAAAAACGTCATGAATGTAGGGGCGAACTGCGTTCGCCCGCAAATCCCACACGCCCGCAAATCCACACAAACGCGCAATCCACACGACCGCAAACCCACACAAACATGCAATCCACACGCCCACAAATCCCACGGAAACGCCGCAAGCCCCCCGAAACACAGCGCGGTGTTATGTAGGGAACGGTTCATAACCGTTCCGTTTATGGGGTCGTTGAAACTTTCGGAACGGTTACGAACCGTTCCCTACAATAAAAATTTTCAACCACATAAAAAACGTCATGAACGTAGGGGCGAACTGCGTTCGCCCGTAAATCCCACGGAAACGCCGCACCCCCCGAAACACAGCGCGGTGTTATGTAGGGAACGGTTCTTAACCGTTCCGCCAAGTTTCCGCAAGCCTGTAATTTGCGTAGGTTTGCGCGGATTTATATTTTGCGAAATTTTACACGGTTTCATCATCGGAACGGTTAAGAACCGTTCCCTACAACAAAAAATTTTCACAACAGGAAAATACACGGCGCATAAAACCACGGACGCGCAATGCGCGCCCCTACAGACAAAACAACATCAACCGCAACCCCCACGTTCTGCGTAAAATCACGGACGCGCAATGCGCGCCCCTACAACAAAAATTCCCCACAACCGCAAACCCCACGCCATTTCTGCATTCTGCATTATCATTTCTACATTAACCGAAAGGAGGTGAAACCATGGAAAAACGCACAAAACCCGACAACGGCTGCGACAACCCGCATTGCTTCTGCGAGCCGGTCTGCCTATGCGCGCCCGACTGCAAATGCACCGAGGAAAAGCCGTGCGAATGCGGACAAAGTAAATAAAAATGCAAAATGCAGAATGCAGAAATAATTTAATTTTTAAGCGGGTCTCGCACGGCGCACCGCCTATAATTAAAGACATTTCTGCATTCTGCATTTTTATTTCTGCATTATCGTGTAATTATTTCCGTAAGCTCAAACGGCGTCAGCCCCTTGCCGTCCCTGTAGACCCGCATACTGCCGCCCGCAATCTCGTCAATCAGCACGATTTTACCGTCAACCTTGCCAAATTCCAACTTCAAATCATACAAATCCAAGCCCTTTTCGGCGAAGATAAATTTCAACAAGTGCGAAATACCCTTTGTGAGTTCCGACAAAATTCGGTACTCGTCATTGGTTAAAATGCCGAGTGTCACGAGGGTGTCTTGGGTAATCGGCGGGTCGCCGCGTTGGTCGTCTTTCAGGGTAATTTCCACCAAGCCGTTCAGCGCATCGCCCTCCTTGGCATACTGCCCGTAACGCCGAATGAAACTGCCGGTTGCGCGGAAACGGCAGACGGCCTCCAAGCCCTTGCCGTCCTTGCCGAACACCACAGCGGGGCGAACGGTCATCTCGGCTTTCTCGAGATTCGCGCTGACAAAGTGAGTGGGGTATCCGGCGGCGTTGATTTTCTCGAAAAGGTGCTTGGTAAGCTTCAAATTCGCCTCGCCCAAGCCGCCGATTGTAAGGCCCACGGTGTTACCGCCCGGGTCGAATTGCCCATCGTCGTTGACCGTGGCGTTGTCCTTGAACTTGAACAGGAAAGTTCCGTCGCCGAGGTCGAATACGTCCTTGGTCTTACCGCGCGCAATCAGAACAGGCGCGGTTTTCGCGGGTTCGGAAACTTTTGCGGGCGCGGGAGTTTTCGGTACTTCTTGCACAGGAGCAGAAACTTTTGCAGGTTCGGGAGTTTTCGCTACCTTTTGAATCGGCGCAGAAACTTTCACAGGCGCATCAGTGACTGCCAGTATCATAGCACTACACGCCGCAACTTTCACCTCGCGACTTATATTAAACACTTCTCCCGTCAGCACATCAGCATAATTCCCCGCGCCGCCCAAGTTAAACCCGACAGGCGCCGCACTCGCATTAATCAGCGTGTAGACCGTCTCGCCGCCCGCCGAACGTGCAAAAGCAAAGTACTGATTATTCAACACGACTTGCCGATAATCGCCGTCCCAAAGCGGCTTTAAGCCTGCATGAGCATGCGCCAATTTCGCAATTGCGCGGGTGAGTTCAGTGTCCTTGACGGTCTTCAAAGAAAATTCGGGGCGCAGGGCGTCGTCGCCTTGGCTCTTGGCGGCTTTGAAGCCGTATTCGCTGCCATAATAAACCCCCGGTATGCCCGGCATGGTGAACATTAAAGCATACAGCGGCAACAAATGCGCGGGGTTCTTCAAGACCGACGCAATTCGCCCAACATCGTGATTATCCACAAAACAATAGAGTTTTTTGCCCCTGTATTTGTTCATAAAGTGGTCGTTGAAAGAATGTGCAATCTCGAACATATTGAGGTCGTTGAAGCTCGAATACAGCCCCTTGTAGCACTGATAATTTGTGACACTGTCGCACATTTCGGGGTTCATCCATACGTTGTAATCGCCATGCAAAGTCTCGCCCATCAGCCAAAAGTCGGGTTCTAAGCTTTTGCAGTGGCTACGGAGTTCCCGCAGAAAGCCCAAGTCCAAGCTGTATGCGACGTCAAGCCGCAAGCCGTCAATGCCGTATTCCTTGTACCAAGTCGTCACCGCCTCTTTCAAGTGGTTTTTCACCTCGGGGTTCTGCAAATTCAGCTTTACCAACTCGTAATGCCCCTCCCAACCCTCGTAAAAAAAGCCGTCGTTGTAATTGGAATTGCCGCCGCGAGTGTGGAACCAGCCTGCGTATTTGCCGCCGCCCCGATTTTGGCGCAGGTCTTTGAAGGCGAAGAAATCCCGCCCGACATGATTGAACACGGCATCGAGAATTACCCGAATACCGTTCTTGTGCAACTCCTTGCAAACACGCGCGAAGTCTGCGTTTGTGCCAAGTCGCGAGTCGATTTTCAAGAAGTCGGCGGTGTCGTACCCGTGGCGGGTGGATTCAAACACCGGGCCTATGTAGAGGGCGTTGAATCCGAGTTTCTTAATAGTCGGGATATGCTCTAAGACTTTCAGAATAGGACTTTCGCCCGCGGGTTTACCCGGCTTTTCCAAGTAAGGATTATCTTTGGGGCAACCGCAGTAGCCAAGCGGGTAGATGTGATAGATTACAGCGTTTTCAAACCAGTAGGACATAGTTCACCTCATAAGTAAATAATAATGCAGAATGCAGAATGCAGAAATAATTAAGTATTCAAGTAGTTGTAATTTTATTTATTTCTGCGTTATTTAATTATAGCACAAAATAAAATCATTGTCAATTGCAAAGTGATTTCATTTCTGCATTCTGCATTCTCATTTCTGCATTAGAAATAATTTCTGCATTCTGCATTCTTATTTCTGCATTAGCTACAACGTAGCCGTAAGTTCTTCCAACAAAAACTGCACCACAGTCTGCATGGAATTGCAGGCGGTGAGGGCCTTTTTGAGTTCCTTGATGTACCCGAGTTTGTCGCCTGTGTCTAAAAGTTTCTGCGCCGTGCCGAGGTAGTAGCCGAAGCGGTGGGTCTCGGGGAGGGCGGCGATGTCGGATTCGTTGAGCAGGGCGGGGTTGTAGGCGTTGGCTACGAACAGCGCGGAGTATTTCGCGTAGTTGTTGTAAACTTGCGACTTGTCCGCTTTTTCAAGCTTGTCCGCGCCGCCGATTGCCGTCTCAAAGAGCAGTGTTGCAAAGAGCAGGTGCTTGATACTTGTAAAGTAAAAATCGTCGCTTGCAGGACGGTAATTTAGCGCAAGTGCGGCGACTTCATCGGCTTTGTACCGCGCAATCATCGACAAATGCACCAGTATGTCCTCAAAGTTCATGCGGGACAATGCGGGGGAGAGGTCGATGTTATTTTTGAGGGCGAGGTAAGCCGCCTCGGAATAGCCCGCAGACAGCTTTTGACTGCCTATGAATTTTGCTAAGTCTGCCGTGTTGCAATCAAGGCAGATTTTCATCAGCTCGGCGAATTTGCCCGTGCCTTTGAAATTCTCGGCTAAAGTCTTGTCGGTGAGATAGAGTTCCTCCGCCTTCCGCTCGAAGTAGGAGGTTTTGTCGCTATCACAAGTCGTCGCAACCGTCTCGTAAAGCTTTGCGAGGCCGCCTTGTGAGGGCGGGTATTCCTTTGCAATGACTGCCGCCGCGTTGATTACCGCCTTGTATAGCGCGGAATCGAGAGTATTGAAATTTAGGCCGTCGTAAGCCGTGAAAGCCGCTTCGGGGCGGCCTTGCAAGGCTATGCAGAGGGCGTGGCGGTTTTTGAGTTCGATGTATTTTTCGGGGGCAATATACCGTGACACCAAAAACGCCAACACGCTCTTGTCTAAGGAATCTTGCCGCTCGAACAACGCGAAGTATTCCCGCAAAGACTGCTCGGCCTCCGCATACTTTTTTAGTTCCAACAGCAACACGGCGCGGGCGGCGTGGAGTTCAATGCGGGCGGCGTTATCCGGGGTCGCCTTTTTTTCGGCACGTGTCAAGGCGGCAAGGGCTTTGTCGGGTTCGCCTTGGTTTTTGTACATGTCAAAGGCGTTAAAATAAGCTGTGTACAAAATCGGCGTGGTGGAATTATCGGCGGCGTCTGCCAAGCTCATTGCCCTTTCGGCGATTGCGGGTTTTTGCGGGTCGGCGTCTTTCATGCAAGATACCAAATGGTGCAGGGTACGCAAATCGTCGGGGGTCTGCTCGTATTCTTTCCAGAGCAGGCTCAAGTTCCGCTCCCGCTTGGTCTCCTTGATTTCCTCGGTCTCAAAGGCGTAGCCGTAGTGATAGGCATATGAATTGAAGTAGTAGGACGGGGTGTAAATCGGCGTGAACGCCTCATGAATTGCCCCCTCAAAATGAAGGTCGTTGGTTCTGCGGGCGATTCGCTGTACGTAAAAAACCGAGTAATCGGTGTAGGTTATGTCGAAGAAATTGCGGGTTATATAGTAGGCGGTGTTGTAATTCTTGTGAATATCTTGGGTATTGAAGAATTTTATCATCTCGCTGACATCGGTGAAATGGTCGTCGGCATCAAGGAACATGAACCACTGCCCCTTGCACTTTTGCAGGCTGAAGTTCCGCGCCGCTCCGAAGTCATTAATCCAGTCAAAGTGATAGACTTTGGAGGTGTAGCGTTTGGCAATCTCGACGGTTTTGTCCGTCGAGCCGGTGTCGATGATGACGAGTTCGCTCGGCACTGCGTCCAACAAGGGCTTAATGCGGGCAAGGCAGGTCTCGAGCATCTTCTCCTCGTTTTTCACAATCATGCCGATTGAGAGGGTGATGTTCTGGTCGAAGTCGTAGGATAGGGATTTGGTTTGCGGTAGGCGAGCTTTCATGGGGGTTCTCCTTTGTTTGGTTGTAGGGGCGGGCATTGCCCGCCCGTGGGTTTATGCGGTTGCGTGGGTTTTCGGTTGTTTGTGGGGTTTTTCAACGTAGGGTCGGGCTTCCATGCCCGACCGTTTGTGTGGGGTTCGGCAGGTGTGTGGATTCACGGGCGAACGCAGTTCGCCCCTACGTACATGATATTTTTCCTGTCGTGAAAATTTTTATTGGCATTTTAATGCGGGGAACGGTTCTTAACCGTTCCGTTTATAAGGTCGTGCGAGTTTGCGGAACGGTTAAGAACCGTTCCCTACACAACACCGCGCCGCGTTTCGGGAATTTGCGGACGCGCAATGCGCGCCCCTACAGAACACCGCGCCGCGTTTCGGGTATTTGCGGACGCGCAATGCGCGCCCCTACAGAACACCGCGCCATGTTTCGGGTATTTGCGGACGACCGGGGGCGGTCGTCCCTACATTAATAATACTACAAACCACCAAAAAAAACAAGGCATTTTTCAAAAATACCAAAAATATTTGCGGTGGGCGAGGTTTTACACCTCGCCCACCGCCTTTTCTACGTCTGAATAATATCCACTTCCTGCTTGCTGAATTCGGCCTCGTCTTCGAGCCGCCGGTTCGAGGCGGCCCACGACTTGGCGAAGCGTTGCCGTTCGGCGAGATAGTTATTGCTGACGTGGTTCTCAAACAGCGGCGTGACCTTGCGTTTGGGGTCAATGCGGGTGCTGTTGCCGTCCACGATACGGTTTTTGTCTTGCATAAAATTCACCTTGGAGCCTGTTTGGTGTCTCGACACGGCGGCATTTTGGTCAAATTCGCGCCCCACTTCGTCAAGAACTCCGTCAGCTAAAGCTGAGAATAAACAAATTATTTCTGCGGGTTTTTCCTCGCGGCGCATCGAATTTGCCGCAAAATCCCACTCGCGCCGAGACACCAAACAGGCTCGTCCTTTTTTAGATTAGTGTACCAAAAAAGCCGTAATTTATGCAACAGAAAAACCCACTTCAACAGTGGGTTTTTCTATTCGATTAAACTATTTCACTTTATAATACTCAACCAACCCCACCAAATCATCATACTTCTTCTTAGCGTCCTTTTCTGCCCTTGTGAACAGGACTTCTGCGCGTTCGGGGTTAAAGCGTGCTAAAGAGCTGTAGCGGACTTCGTTCATCATGAAGTCGCGGTAGTTGCCTGTGGGGGCTTTGCTGTCGAGAATGTAGGGGGATTTGCCCTCTGCGACTAAACCGGGGTTGAACCTGAACAGGTGCCAGTAGCCCGACTCGACCGCCTTCTTCTCGATTTCAATCATGTTTGCAAGGCCGCCCTTGATACCGTGGTCGCGGCAGGGGGCGTAGCAGATTACTATCGAAGGGCCGGGGTGCGCCTCGGCCTCGCTCATTGCCTTGATGCACTGGTTCATGTCCGCGCCCATTGCCACTTGCGCTACGTAGACGTAGTCATACTTCATGGCGATGCCGGCTAAGTCTTTTTTCTTAGTATTCATGCCGCTTGCCGCGAATTTCGCAATCGCGCCTACGGGTGTAGACTTTGAGGCTTGGCCGCCTGTGTTGGAATAAACCTCGGTGTCGAATACCAAGAGATTCACGTCGTCGCCCGCCGCAAGCACGTGGTCTAAGCCGCCGTAGCCGATGTCATACGCCCAACCGTCGCCGCCGAACGCCCAGACCGATTTCTTCGCCAAGTAGTTCTTGTCGGTGAGGATTTCTTTTGCAAGGTCACAGCCGCAAGCTTCGAGCGCCTTGACGTAGCACTTGGTTGCACAAGCGTTTTCCTTGCCGTTGTTATAAGTGTCAAGCCACTTTTGCCCCGATGCCTTGACCTCGTCTGTGCAATCGCTTGCAAGTATCGCCTCGGTTTTGCGGGCTAAACGGTCGCGGATTGCCTTTTGGCCGAGATACAAGCCGTAGCTGAATTCGGCGTTGTCCTCGAACAGCGAGTTCGCCCATGACGGGCCTTTGCCCTCTTTGTTGACGGTGTAGGGCATTGCGGGGGCAGAACCGCCCCAGATTGACGAACAGCCTGTGGCGTTTGCGATATACATTCTGTCGCCAAAGAGCTGTGTCACCAACTTAGCATACGGCGTTTCGCCGCAACCCGCGCATGCACCCGAGAATTCGAGCAGGGGCTGTTTGAACTGCGAGCCTTTGACCGATGTTTCCTTGAATTTCTCAAGTGTTTCGGGTTTTTCGGGCAGGTCGTAGCAGTATGCGAATACGTTTTGTTGTTGCAACTGGCTTTCGAGCGGCTTCATGACGAGTGCATTTTTCGCCTTGTCCTTTGCACCCGCCGGGCAGATATTCACGCAGACCAAGCAACCGTAGCAGTCGAGCGGTGAGCATGCCATGGTGTATTTCATGCCGGGGAGGCCTGTTGCGTCCTTGACTTGTAAGCCGTCGGGCGCGTTTGCGACTTCGTCGTCGGTGAGTATATACGGCCGCAAAATTGCATGCGGGCAGACCAACGAACACTGGTTGCACTGTATGCAGTTTTCGGGAATCCACTCGGGAACGTCCACTGCAACGCCGCGTTTTTCGTAGGCGGCCGTACCTTGCGGGAAAGTGCCGTCGGGGCTGTTGGCGAAGGTAGACACGGGCAAATCTGCGCCGCGATAGGCGTTAATCGGAATCAGCACGTCATTGATGAAGTCGGCGACTTCTGCGCGTTTGCCTGTGGAATCGGCTTTCGGGAGTGTAAAATCATCGCCCGCATTGGCCCATGCCGCAGGGATTTCCACTTTCTCAAAGGACACCGCGCCCTTTTCGACCGCCGCGTAATTCATCTCGACAATCTTGTCGCCTTTTGAAATGAATTGCTTGTGGATTTGCTTTTTCATGTGGTCGATTGCTTCGTCAATCGGGATAATGTCGGCGAGTGCAAAGAATGCGGCTTGCAGAACCGTGCTGATTCTGTTGCCAAGACCGACTTCGCCCGCGATTTTGATGCCGTTGATGATATAAAAGTTGATGTTATTTTTGGCAATGTGCGACTTGATTCGATTGGGGAGGTGTTCTTCAAGCTCTGCGGGAGTCCATTGGCAGTTGAGAAGGAACGTACCGCCCGGCATGATGTCTTTCACCATGTCGTATTTTGTCACATACGAGGGATTATGACATGCGACAAAATTCGCTTGTGTGATAAAATATGTCGATTTTATAGGTGCTTTACCGAAACGCAGGTGCGAAATCGTCACGCCGCCCGCCTTCTTGCTGTCGTATGCGAAGTACGCCTGCACGTTCATGTCGGTGTCTTGCCCGATAATCTTGGTGGAGTTCTCGTTCGCACTGACCGTTCCGTCCCCGCCTATGCCCCAGAATTTGCAGGAGGTTGTACCCTCGGGAACAGTGTTCGGGTATTCATCAAGCGGTAATGATAAATTTGTAACGTCGTCGTCAATGCCGACTGTGAAGCGGGTTTTTGCGGTATTGCGGTAGATTGCAAGCACGCATGCGGGGTTGAAGTCCTTTGAACCCAAGCCGTATCTGCCCGCGAACACAGGCACGTCCGCGAATTTTCCGGTTTGTTTCAACGCGGCAACAACGCTTAAATACAGCGGTTCGCCGATTGAACCGGGTTCTTTGGTACGGTCAAGCACGCTGATTTTTTTGCAGGTCGCGGGAATTGCGCCCACAAATGAATCCACCGCGAAAGGCATGTAGAGCCGTACTTTCACCAAGCCGACCTTCTCGCCTTTTGCCGCTAAGTAGTCAATCGTTTCCTCAATGGCATCGCAGGACGAGCCCATCGAGACTATAACTTGCTCTGCGTCAACCGCGCCGTAGTAGTTGAAAAGCTTGTAATCTGTGCCGATTTTAGCGTTGACCTTGTCCATTTCGCCTTGCACTATTTGGGGAATTGCCTCGTAGTATTTGTTGCTGGCTTCCTTGGCTTGGAAGAAGATGTCGGGGTTTTGTGCAGTTCCGCGCAGTACCGGCTTTTCGGGGTTCAATGCGCGTCTGCGGTGGGCCTCGATTGCGTCCCAATCGGCTAATTCAGCCAAGTCGGCGTAGTCCCATTCTTCGACTTTCTGCATTTCGTGGGAGGTTCTGAACCCGTCAAAGAAGTGCAGGAACGGCACTCTGCCTTTGAGTGTGGACAAGTGTGCAACCGCGCCTAAGTCCATGACTTCTTGCACGTTGGTGGACGCCAACATCGCGTAGCCGGTTGCACGGCAGGCGTTGATGTCGCTGTGGTCGCCGAAAATCGACAGTGCATGCGCCGCGACTGCACGTGCGGAGACGTGGATAACGCTCGGGAGCAGCTCGCCCGCGATTTTGTACATTGTCGGAATCATGAGCAGTAGCCCTTGTGAAGCGGTGTAGGTAGTCGTGAGCGCGCCCGCTTGCAACGAACCGTGAACGGTCGCCGCCGCACCTGCCTCCGACTGCATTTCCGCAACTCGCACGGTGTCCCCGAACAGGTTCTTCTTGCCCGCCGCCGACCATTCGTCGGTGATTTCCGCCATATCGGACGAGGGGGTGATTGGGTAGATGCCCGCCACTTCGGTAAACGCATATGAAACATGCGCCGCGGCGGTGTTGCCTTTCATGCTGACTTTTTTTCTTGCCATTGATTTTTGCCTCCTTGAGATTTATTTGATAAAATTTTTCACTTATAAAGTATTATACCATATTTTGGACGGCTTGTAAATGGTTTTTTGAAAATATGTGGAAGTTTTTCCGGAAATTTACAAACCCGCCCTTGCTGTTCGTTGTTGTTCAAACAGAAAGGCGGGTATTGAGCGGTTTTATTGTGGTTTTTAATTACATAGTCGCTCGGTGTTCCGATTTCAAGTATTTATAGGTATGCTTTGTCTCCATGACGCTATAATCGGACACGGGGGGCAGTCCAATCATCAGCACGGGGAGGTCGTCTATGCAGACATCTACGCCGTCGATTAGGGGCTTGTATTCGACAGGTCTGCTGAATGTGTATTTATTTTCACTCATGAAATTTTGCACTGCTTTTTGCACTTGCAAATCATTTTCGGGCTTCCACATATTGTTGCACCTCCTTGTTAATAACTATGTATTTGCCGATAGAATTATATATTACAGTTCTGTTTTGTTTGAAAATGTCTAAAATTGTTACATCTCCTTTTGATGGGGTTAGCACGGAATCCGAAATGCCCGGGTGGGTGTGTCCGCTCCATTTGTAGCCCGCCGCATTCAATGCGGCGGCATCATCGGGGGTTATGGGTACGCGCATAAAGCCGCCCCTCACAACCAACCGCCTGCCCTTGCGCGTGAACACTGCGAATTCATCGCCTGTTTCGGTGGTCAACGCCGCTAAGTCGAGCAGGGAGAGGTCGCGCTTGTTGACGATTGCGCGGGAGCCGTTTAGCAATTCCGCTTGAAATTGCACCGCAATCCGAGCACAAAACCGCATATATCAAAGCTTTTGTGCTCGTCTATCGGGCAATTTCTAAGCGGAATTGCTATAGTCGGGGAGCTTGCTCAAGAGCCGCTGTTGCTTTGGGTTCAAGGCTTTCGCGCCGAATGAGATTTCTGCGGGGTGTTTTATTTCAATGGGGGCGTTGATAGTATCACCTCTTAGGTGTTAATTTCAGACCGCCGGTTGTTCTCTCTGCCGCATGTATCGGCCGGTGTACTCGGTTTCTTCTATTAGGTAGTTCGAGACGGGGGGCAAGCCGATATTCAAGACAACATTGCCGTTAACGAAGACCCCAACGCAATCTATACCCCACTCAAACAAGGCGTGCGGCTCTAAATAAAGGTTATTCGTTTTCAAATAATTCTGCAAAGAACGCATCAGTTCTTGGTCTTCTTTCGGGCTTTTCATACTAAAAATCCTTTCCGAATACAACCCGCTTACCGACGGCGTTGTATATAACGCTGCGGGTTTGAGCGAATTTTTCCAACATTTTTCTGTCACCATCGGAAGCTATCAGGCTGTTGTCGCCAAAACCGGGGTGGGTGTGTCCGCTCCATTTGTAGCCCGCGGCTTTTAATTCTGAGGCTTGGCTTTGATACAGGGGGACTTGGGTTTTGTTTCCCCTGATTACCAGCCGCCTGCCCTTGCGCGTGAACACCGCGAATTCATCGCCCGTTTCGGCGGTCAACGCCGCTAAGTCGAGCAGGGAGAGGTCGCGTTTGTTGACGATTGCGCGGGAACCATAGTCCGGAGTCTACTTAAAAGCCGCTGTTGCTTTGGGTTTAAGGCTTTCGCGCCGAATGAGATTTCTGCGGGGTGCTTTATTTCGATGGGGGTGTTGATAGTATCACCTGCTTATTATAGCATTAAATTGGGGGTTTGTCAATAGTTTTCGCGAGATTTTGGGTGTAAATCGTGTCTGGTTTACAGTGACGTCAAACCCGCAAAGCACCGCCGTTCGTACAACCCTCGTGTAAACCCACAATGATTTACAGCAACATCAGACACACAAGTCACCGCCATGCTTACTACTCATGTGTAAACCTACATTGATTTACAGCAAAATTTAACCCGCGAAGTACCGATATTCGTACAGCCCCCATGTAAACCCAAACCAATTTACACCACCCTCAAACCCGCAAGGCATCATCTTTCTTCCAATCGGCACTGTAAACCCCTTTAGATTTCCACTCCGCCGCCGCCTTCCTCTCACGCTTTGCCGCGGCGGCGTCCCCCTCGAGTGCGTACTTCTTTGCAAGCGCGGTGCGGGCGCGGCAGACCAACGCCGCGCTCTCGTCGTAAATCGCACAGTCCTCCTTTAGATAAGGCGAGAGTAGCTGAATTGTGACCTCAAAATCGCCCGAAAGCAGGCCCTGCTTGGCTTTGACGAGGTCGTCGAGCAGGGTTTGCGCCATATTCGGCGACATGGCCAACGAGCTTGTCGCGGACATAATCGTCTCGCTCTCGGACACCAATTCGGACATGGGGATTTCAAGCACGCCCGAAAGATACTCCAGTGTGCGAATCGACGGAAAGGCGCACCCGCTCTCGATTTGGCTCAACATATTGCGGGTGATGTACCCGCCCACGACGTCGGTCTGGGTCATCTTTTTGGCAAGGCGGGCTTCTTTCAGCTTCTTACCGAGAAGTGTGTTGTTCATAAATCACCTGCTACAAGAATTAAGTAAATTTGATTTACATATATTGTAACATTAATCAATTAAAAATGCAATAGTTTTTCGCAAATAATTTAGCAAAAATTTTTTTGCCGAAAACCTTGACATTGTGTTGAAAAAGCACTATAATATAAGTATAGGTAAATTCTATTTACAAATTTTGGCACAAAATTATGTCAAGGAGGCAGGGTCTCCCTGCCCCGCGAAGCAAATCCGCAAGGATTTGCAGAGTATGAAAGAAAGGGTGATTTTATGCAATGGTTTGCGGAGCAATGGGCTCTGGGGTTGCCGTGGCAGATTTTTTACTGCATCGCAATCCCCGCGACCGTAATCCTGCTGATTCAGACGATACTTTTAATCTTCGGAATCGGCGGCGAAGACGACATTGACGTCCCCGATGCAGACCTGCCCGATGCAGACGGCATCAGCGAATACGGGATTATGGGCTTCTTCTCGCTCAAAAGTATTGTGGCGTTTTTCTGCGTGTTCGGGTGGAGCGGCGTCGTCTTTATGAACGCCCTCGGCAGCGTTCCGATTGCGTTTTTACTGGCGTTTTTGCTCGGTGTGGGTGCAATGGTCGGCGTGACGAAGGTCATTCGCGCCTCGGCGAAGCTGCAACAGAGCGGAACCCTCAACATGAAGTTGTTAATCGGGGAGAGCGGCACAATATACATACCCATTCCCGAGGACAAGACCAAGCGCGGCAAGGTCACGGTTCAGCTTGCCGAGCGGCAGGTCGAGTGCGACGCGGTCAGCGAGAGCGGCGCGATGACCGCCAACACGCCCGTGCGGGTCACGGATATAATCGCCGGGAATGTTTTGGTGGTGGAGCGGATTGGGTGATAATTTGCTGATACTTTTGGTGGTAATTTGCTGATGCTTTTGGTGGTAATTTGCTGATACTTTTGGTGGTAATTTGCTGATACTTGTGGGGGCGCAGGGGGCGGTAGGGGTGTGTTCGGCGCATGTAAAAACGCACGCCCGCGTTCGCCAATCCGCAGAAACGCCAGAATTTACGGGCGAACACAGCTCGCCCCCACATTGAAAAAATCTTTTCTACGGTTAATAATTTTAACATGGTAGGGGCGAACTGTGTTCGCCCGCATTGGTAGCGCAGGGCTTGCGGTCGGGCGTGGAAGCCCGCCCCTACACACAAAACGTCAGCAACCGTAGGGACGCCATATATGGCGTCCGAAAAACACCACAGCCGCGCATTTCCGCGGACACCATATATGGTGTCCCTACACAATTCGCACCACCAAATACGCCCTGTAAACCCAACTAAATTTACACCCAAACCCCGACCACCCCCCCGTAAACCCAATCAAATTTACACCCAACCACCCAAAACCAACCCCGTCAACCTAATTAAATTTACAGGAGGAAAACTATGGACCCCAATATTATTTTTCTGATTGCGGTAGTCGCGATTATCGTATTCTCGCTTGTAATGGCGATTTTGTCGCGGTATAAGAAATGCCCGTCCGACAAAATCTTGGTCGTTTACGGCAACGTCGGCAGGGACAAGACCGGGCAGGCGCGCAGTGCAAAGTGCATACACGGCGGCGGTGCGCTGATTATCCCGGTCATTCAATCCTATCAGTATCTGGATTTGACGCCCATGTCAATCAATGTAGATTTACGGAGTGCCTTGTCCAAACAGAACATCCGCGTTGACGTGCCGTCGCGGTTCATGGTGGGTATTTCCACCGAGCCGGGCGTTATGCAAAACGCCGCGGAACGGCTTTTGGGCTTGAAATTGAACGAGATTCAAGACCTTTCAAAGGACATAATTTTAGGGCAGTTGCGTCTGGTAATCGCCACGATGGAAATCGAGGAAATCAACACAGACCGCGATAAATTCCTGCTTGCGGTGTCTAATAATGTGGAGATTGAGCTGAAAAAAATCGGGCTGAGGCTGATAAACGTAAACGTGACCGACATTAACGACGAGTCGGGGTACATCGAGGCGCTCGGTAAGGAAGCCGCGGCGAAGGCGATTAACGACGCGAAAAAGTCGGTTGCGGAGAAGGACCGCGACGGTGAAATCGGGCAGGCGCACGCCCACCGCGAACAGCGTGTAGGGGTTGCGGCGGCAGATGCACAGGCGATTCAAGGGGAGAACGACTCGAAGGTTGAGATTGCGCGTTCGGAGGCAAGCCGCGACCAACGCGAAGCTGAGGCCCGCGCAAAGGCGCAGAACGATGCAAAAATCGCGATTGCCGAGCGGGACCGTGACGGAGAAATCGGGCAAGCACAGGCAATGCGCGAACAGCGGATTCAGGTCGCGGCGGCAAACGCCACGGCGGTTCAGGGCGAGAACGACGCCAAAATTGAGATAGCGAAATCCGAGTCGAATCGGCGCGAACGTGAAGCCGAGGCGTTGAAGTTGGCGATGGCCGCCGAAGCGGTTCAAGCCGCACGGGCAAAGGAAGAAGCCTACGCCGCACAGCGTGCCGCCGAGACCGCGAGAGCCGAACTCGAGCGCGCCACCCAACAGGCCGACGTCATTGTCAAGGCCGAAATTCAGAAGAATCAGCTTGAAATCGACGCCGAAGCCAAGGCCGAGGTGACAAGGCGGCACGCGAAGGGCGAAGCCGACGCGATTTACGCCAAACTCGAGGCGCAGGCGCGGGGTGCAAAGGAGATTCTCGTCAAGCAAGCCGAGGGTATCGCCGAGCTGATTTCGGCGGCGGGCGGCAACGCGGATAGCGCGGTTAAGCTGTTAATAGCTGACAAGCTTGAGGAGTTGACACGTATTCAAGTCGAGGCGATTAAGAATATTAAGATTGATAAAGTCACCGTTTGGGACTCGGGTTCAAGCGCGGGCGCGGACGGCAAAACCGCGACGTCGGACTTCTTGAGCGGGCTGATGAAGGCGGTTCCGCCGCTCGGCGAGGTCTTCAATCAGGCGGGGATGGATTTGCCGAAGTTTCTTGGGGAAAAGTCGGTTGATAGTTGACAGTGGATAGTGTGACAACCATTGTAGGTTGTCGGACGTTTGTGTAGTTGACAATTGATATTAGGCAATGTGACAACCATTGTAGGTTGTCGGATAGTTTATGGTGTCAACCTTGTTTGGTTGACTGTGAAAACGCCCCTTTTGGGGGCGTTTTTTTGTTGGGGGGATTAAGCGAAATTGGATTTTAATGCTTGAATTGTGTGGGAAAATATGGTATAATTTGGTTGTTAGAAAAATAATTAAACGGGGGTAAAACTTTATGAGGAAGATTTTAGCATTACTTATGGCGATTATCATGCTTGCAAGCTTGGCGGCTTGCGACGGCGATGGTTCTAACGCGGACACCCTTGCAAACGACAGACCGGGCAACAATGCAGACGACACACCGACCAACAGCGTAAGCGACACATCGGGCAGCAATGCAGGCGACACACCGTGCAACAATGCAAAAGACCCCACCCCCGACCTCACCCCACAGGGAAACAACCCCCCGCCCGATATGGACGAAACGCCTGTTTATGACTTTGAATACGAATATAACGAGGAGTTAAACGGCATTGAAATACTGAAATATATAGGAACAGCAGAAGAAGTCCGCATACCCGAAAAAATCGACGACGAGCCTGTGACGGTCATCGGCGGGAAAGCTTTCGAAGACAGCGGAATAACCTATGTCTATATTCCAAACAGTGTAACTTACATCGGCGATTATGCGTTTTGGAATACTCCATTAACAAGCGTTGTCATTCCCGGCAGTGTAACCGAAATCGGCTACCGCGCGTTTGCCAGAAGCGGATTGACAAGCATTGTAATCCCAAATAGTATAACCTCAATTGGCAACTCCGCGTTTGAAAGTTGCAAAGAATTGACAAGTGTTATAATCCCCGATAGTGTAACTTACATCGGCGATGGTGCGTTTGACGGAACCGGATTGACAAGCATTGTAATCCCAAACAGTGTAACTTACATCGGCGCGTTTAGCTTTACGGCATTAACAAGCATTGTAATCCCAAATAGTGTAACCGAAATCGGGAGGGATGCGTTTATGTGGTGCGAAAATCTGACAAGCGTTATTATTCCCGATAGTGTAACTTGCATCGGCGATGGTGCGTTTAGCTTTACGGCATTAACAAGCATTGTAATCCCAAATAGTGTAACCGAAATCGGCGAAAATGCGTTTAAGAAAACGGCATTAACAAGCGTTGTAATCCCCGATAGTGTAACCGAAATCGGTAACTCGGCTTTTGAGGAGTGTAGAGAACTGACAAGCGTTACATTCGGGGACGGTCTAACCAAAATCGGCGTTTATGCGTTTGAACGTACGGCATTAACAAGTGTTGTTATTCCCGATGGCGTAACCAAAATTCATCCTCGTGCTTTTTTCGTTTGCCCTGATTTAACAAGCATTACTTTTAGAGGGATTACATATGGAAGTAGCGAAGATTTTGAAAACGCTATGATGGATTTAATAATAAATGGGGAATTAGAACGGGACTAACATGACAAACAGCAGGAACAAAAAAGAAAGAAGCCTTAAATTATAGAAAAAGCCCCCTGTACGGGGGCTTTTTGCGACCTCAAACCACCAACATAGCATCCCCGAAACTAAAAAACCGATACCCCGCGTCAATCGCCGCGCTGTACGCCGCCAACGTCCGCTCCCTGCCGAGAAACCCGCTCACCAACATAATCAGCGTGCTTTCGGGGAGGTGGAAATTGGTCAACAGGGCATCAATTAATTTGAAATTGTAGCCGGGGTGGATGAAAATATCGGTGGTTCCGGAAGCGGCGGTTATCGGCGAATTGGGGCTTATTAATTCTCTCGCAACCGACTCCAGTACGCGGCAGCTCGTCGTTCCTGCGGCTATAATTCTGCCGCCGCGGGCTCGGCAAGCGTTGATTTTTGCGGCGGTGTCGGGGGGGAGTGAATAGCGTTCGCTGTGCATTTGGTGGGCTGAGATGTCGTCGGTTTTGACGGGGCGGAAAGTCCCCAAACCCACGTGTAATGTGACGTGGGCGGTGTCAACCCCTTTGAGTTGTAAGTCGGCGAAAGTCCGCTCGGTAAAGTGCAGGCCCGCAGTCGGGGCGGCGGCAGAACCGCGCTTGCACTCATCGGCGTAAATCGTGTTATATCGCGCGGGTTGGTCGAGTTTTTGGGTGATGTAATGCGGCAGTGGTGTCTCGCCGACTTTTTCGAGGATTGCAAAAAAGTCGCCTGTAAAATCAAACTCAATTAAGCGGTTGCCGTTCGGGAGAATTTCGGTGATTTTACCTTTCAGAAAGTCGGCGAAAACTATCTCCCTGCCTTGCTTTAAGCCCTTTCCGATGCACTCCCATGTCGTTGAATTTATCTGCTCGAGCAACAACACTTCGCCTGTGAAATTCAGCGGGTTCAATCTCGCGGGGAAGACTTTCGAGTCGTTCAAAATTAGCAGGTCGCCTTTTTGTAAGTAATTCGGCAGGTCGTAGAAATGCGCGTGCCGAAACTCACCCGTGGCCTTGTCCGCGACAAGCAACCGCGAGGAATCCCGCGGTTCTATGGGGCTTTGCGCGATTAAATTTTCGGGGAGGTCGTAATAGAAATCGGATTTTTTCATGAGTATATTTTACCACAGTTATCTATAAATGTCAAGTGTTGACATTTGTTTTTGGTTGTGGTAAAATTATTCTGTAGGGGCGCGCATTGCGCGTCCGCAAAGACCCCGCGTTTGTGTAGATTTGCGGGCGGGCATTGCCCGTCCGTAAAGACCCCGCGTTTGCGTAAAATTACGGACGCGGTTTGCGTGAAATTACGGACGCGCAATGCGCGCCCCTACATTTGCGCGGTATTTGCGTAGCGTGATAAAATAAAAAACAAGGAGAAAATATCCATGAAAAACCAATGCTTCAATCCGTTCCTGCCCTCGTGGGAGTATATCCCGGACGGCGAACCGCACGTTTTCGGCGACAGGGTCTACATTTACGGCTCGCATGATATGTTTAATGGCTGGGTGTTTTGTATCAACGATTATATCTGCTACTCCGCGCCTGTTGATGACTTGAGCGACTGGAAATATGAGGGCGTCATCTATGAGCGAAACGCCGACCCGCTCAACAAGGACGGCAAGATGTGCCTGTATGCCCCCGATGTGACCCGCGGGTCGGACGGGCGGTATTACCTCTATTACGTCTTGGATAGGGATTGCGTGGTGTCGGTCGCGGTTTGTGATACACCCGCGGGCAAGTATAAGTTTCATGGTTACGTTAAGTATCCCGATGGGACATTGCTCGGCAAAGCTGACGGTGACGAGCCGCAATTTGACCCCGGTGTGTTGACCGAGGGGGACGTAACCTATTTGTACACCGGCTTTTGCGGGCATGGCGACAAGTCGCGCAGTGGCTGTATGGCGACGGTTCTTGAGGCGGATATGCTGACCGTGAAAGAGCCGCCGGTGTTTGTGATTCCGAGCGATACACACAGCGCGGGCACGGGCTTTGAGGGCAATGAAATTTTTGAAGCACCGTCGATTAGGAAATTTGGCGATACATATTATTTGGTTTATTCGTCGGTGAAAATGACCAATTTGTCCTACGCGACGAGCAAGCACCCCACGAAAGATTTCGTCTATGGCGGGGTGATAATCAGCTGTGCCGACCTCGGGATTGACACATACAAACCCGCCGATAAACCCGCGAACGTAGTGAATAATAATCACGGCGGTATTGAAAAAATCGGTGAAAATTATTATATTTTTTATCACCGCCATACTAATGGCACGCCGTTTTCGCGACAAGCTTGTGTGGAAAAAATCGCGATTGAAACTGACGGCAGTATCGCGCAAGTCGAGGCTACATCGCAGGGCGCGAACGGTGCACCACTGCTCGGAAAAGGCGAGTATCCCGCGTATATTGCCTGCAATTTGTTCTACTTGGACGATTGCGAAAAGCACCCGAAATTGACCCAGGACGGCAAGGACGGCGACGAGGAGCTTGGCTACGTGACTAATATTCACAACGGCGCGGTGATTGGTTTTAAGTATTTCGACTGCAAGGGCGTGCAAAAAATCACCGTAAAAACGCGCGGCTACGGGCATGGCGCGTTCGACGTGCGGCTTTCACCGACCGGCGAAACTTTGGGGAGTATTAAGATTGACAGTGCTAATCAGTGGACTGAGTTTTCGGGCGACATAGCAATCCCGGACGGCGTTCACGCCCTGTATTTTGTTTATTGTGGTGGGGAGAGTTGGGGGATGAATTCGTTGGGGTTTGGGGGGATGTCAATTGACAATTGACAATGGACAATTGGATTGAGATTATGGGTTTTCGACTTGTTTTTCTGTTTCATGAAACTTGAATGTTGGGGCGCGCAGTGCACCCCCGCACCCCCGCACCCCCGCACAACTGCGGATTTACGGGCGGGCAATGCCCGCCCCTACATGGGTATTTTCTGCCGTTCGTAAATTTTATTGTAGGGAACGGTTCTAAACCGTTCCGCATGTTTCGGCGATTTTGTAAATTGGCGCAAATTTGCACGGTTTTATCAAACGTAGGGACGACCGCCCTCGGTCGTCCGCAAAATTACCCGAAACACGGCGCGGTGTTATGTAGGGAACGGTTCGTAACCGTTCCGTCCTATAAATCGTGTGGATTTTCGGGATGGTTACGAAGCCGCATAAATATACGGAACGGTTACGAAGTCGCATAAATATACGGAACGATTACGAACCCGCATAAATATACGGAACGATTACGAACCCGCATAAACATACGGAACGGTTACGAACCGTTCCCTACACCAAACATTTTCAACAACAAAAAACGTCATAACAAGGCGGTAATTTAACAGACGGGGCGGCGGAGCCGCGCATATGCGGACGACCGCGCACGGTCGTCCGCAAACAGGGCGTGTGCGACATGCGGGCGAACGGAGTTCGCCCCTACACAGATGCACCTATAGACGGCAACGTGAACGCGTAGCCCACTCAGAATAGCACGACCCCTGCACTCAACGAGACCTCATATGCACAGGTAATCAGCACTGCAAATCCGTAAGCACAAAACTCGCTAATTCGCACCATTGTGCGCCGGACGGTCTCGACCGGCCAGCGTGCAATGTAGCCACTCGCGGCGCATGAGCGAGGGTGTTTTTGCTTACTTTTTGCACAAGCAAAAAGTAAGTGGGGTTTGGGGGCAAAGCCCCCATTAAGGGACATGGGGTTTGGGGTTTACCCCCATTACAAAGGGGAATGGGGGCAAAGCCCCCATTAAATTTTTGCGCCGCTCCGCCCCCGCCTAAAACACCACCGGCTCCACCTGCCGCCCGCCAAGGGCGGCTTTCAGCGTATCGCAAACCAAGTTAAAATCCGCGACGAGCGATGTTGGTTTTTTCAAGTAATCATCCTGCCCGAACGGCACGAAATAATAATTGCGATAATTTAACAAGCCGCCGATATTTTTTGCCGAACCCGAAAGTGCGTCGTTCGTGGCAATGCAGAGGACGACCGGCAGATTATTTCGCAGATGCGACTTGACCGCCATCGTGACGGCGTTGTCGGTGATGGAATTGGCGAGTTTCGCCAAAGTATTCCCGGTGCAAGGGCAGACCAACATTATATCTACCATGTTTTCGGGGCCAATCGGCTCGGCTTCGATTATGCTTTTGATAATTTCTCTGCCGCAAATCTCCGCGAACTCGGCGGCGCGCTCGGCCGCTTTGCCGAACCGCGTATCAATCGTGAAACTGTTCTCGGACATAATCGGGAACAGCTCCGCGCCCGCCTCCCGCAGCAGCCGCGCCTGATTGAACGCCGTGCCGAATGTGCAGAAGGATGCAGTCACCGCAAAGCCTATTTTGACCCCCGAAAAATCGTGTTTAGCTGCCATTGTTTGCCTACCTTTCATGTTTGCCGACTGTAGGGACACCATATATGGTGTCCGCGAATATGCCCGAACACGATATATCGCGTCCCTACAATAAATTTTCCACCATAATATTCATAATCGTGTCGGCGATGATGTACCCCGCTGTTACAGGCGCGGTTTTCCCCGGTAGCGACAACGCCCAAATCACGTTGACGCCCGCCCGCTTTGCCGCCTCCAAGTCCTCAATGCCCGTTTTTGACGCCAAATCCACGACAAGGCAGTCCTTTTTCAGCAAGGCGAGCCGCGCCGCACTTAGGATTTCGGCGGGGACGGTGTTTATGATAATGTCGAACTCGGGGAGCCTTTCGTCGAGCCGCGAGATTGGCACGGTGTCACACCGTGCGACTTCTGCCCATGCGAGGTCGGCATATTTACGCGCCGATACGGTCACGCACGCGCCGAGTGCGGTCAGATAATTCGCCAAAACCTTTGAGATTCTGCCAAAGCCGGTTAGCAGAACAGCCGCGCCGAAGACAGTTGCGGGAGTTTCGCGCATGATAATTTCGAGGCAACCCTCTGCGGTCGGGACGGCGTTCATTATCGCCAACTCCTCACGTTCAAAATAATTCACAGCTGTTAAATTATTTTGACTGCAAATGTCGGTAAGGAGCGGGTTAGCCTTGCCGTAGTAGACCCTGCCACCCGTTGCCGTAACACGCGGTATCAGCGATAACGGCAGGGTGCATTTGGAGTACGGCGCGTTAATATTAAGTCCGTCGGTGCTTGCGGGCAGGGGCAGTACAAGGTTGTTGAATTTTTTGTCAAGGTTTGCAATGACGTCAAAGATAGGTATAGCCTGCGATTCGCACAAGGGCAAATCGGCGGCCCCAAAGCCGTGAATAAAGCAGTCCTTGCCGTACTCACTAAGCTTTTTCGCGGCGTAAACCGCCCGCATATCGCCCCCGAGAAATAAAAAGTCGTTCATCAAAACCCCCGCTATGTAGGGGCGCGCAATGCGCGCCCGTGGATTACAGCCGCCTGTTAAAAATTATTTTCTAAAACAAAGTGCATTCTCGTGCCATTCTTATTATTTTATGACAATATATAAAAATTGCCCCTTGCATTTCTCTGAAAAGCATGGTAAAATATATATTGTAAACAAAATAATGACTTATAAAGAGGGGCTGTAAGTATGAGGAAGTTCATGGACGTTGATTTTCTTTTGCAAAGTGAAACGGCGAAGCGGCTTTACGCCGCCGTGGAAAACCTGCCGATTATCGACTGGCACTGCCACCTTGACCCGCAGGACATCGCCCGGGACAAGGTCTACACAAATCTCACCGAGTTGTGGCTCAAAACCGACCATTATAAATGGCGGGCGATGCGTGCGTGCGGGATTGACGAGGAGTACATAACCGGCGCGAAATCCGACTTCGAGAAGTTCAAGAAATGGGCGGCGGCGATTGAGCATTGCATTGGCAACCCGCTCTACCACTGGACTCATCTCGAGTTGCAACGGGTTTTCGACTGCTACACCCCGCTTTCGGCAAAAACCGCGAAAGAAATTTGGGAGCATTGCAAGACCGTGCTGAAAAAGGGCTTGAAAGTCAGTGATATTCTGCAAAAGTTCAATGTTGAGGCGATTTGCACCTCGGACGACCCTTGCGATACGCTTGAGTTTCACCGCTCAATCGCCTACAACTCCGATAATTCGAGGACTGTGAACCTAAAGCCGACCTTCCGACCGTCGGCGTTGCTGAACGTCGAAAACCCCGAATGGTCCGCCTACATAGGCAAGTTGTCGGATATTTCGCGGGTGACGGTCTACGATTGGGAGAGCTTGATTGAGGCGGCGGTGAATCGCGTGGATTATTTTAATTCGCACAATTGCAACATGGCCGACCACGCGCTCGACCCGCCTGTTTATGTAGGCGCGAACGAGAAAAAATTGAACAAAATTATCACAAAAGCACTCACTTTCACAACCTCGGGCGAACGGCTGACTGCGGACGAAATCAACGGCTTCAAGACCGAGATGCTGATTGCGCTTGCCAAAAAATACAACGAGCTGGGTTGGTCGATGCAGTTGCACATGGGTGCGGCGCGGCAGGTGAATACGTCGATGACGGCGATTCTCGGCGCGGATAAGGGCTACGACTGCATGGGCGACGAGAATTATGCCGACGCACTCGCGCATATTTTGGACCGCTTGGAAATTTCCGAGAGCCTGCCCCGGACTTTCCTGTTCGGCTTGAACCCAAAGGAAAACGACCTGTTGACGGTAATCGCGGGCTGTTTTCAGGGGAATTGCCGCAAAAGCGACAAGCCGGCCAAGGCCAAGGTGCAAGTCGGCCCGGCGTGGTGGTTCAACGACCACAAAGACGGCATAGAACTGCAACTCCGCGCCTTTGCCAACAACGGCGTATTGGCTCACTTTGCGGGCATGCTGACCGATTCGAGAAGCTATTTATCTTACGCACGGCATGAATATTTCAGGCGGATTCTGTGTAATTTAATAGGGACATGGGTCGAAAACGGCGAATATCCCGCGGATTTTGAGAAATTAGAGGAAATTGTTAAGGGTGTTGCGTATTATAATGCGAGGGGTTATTTTTTGAATAGTTGATAGTGGACAATGGACAATTGGTGCGGGGGGCAAGGTTTTTGCCTTTGTTGTATGGGGTGGGCGTGTTATGTGTAGGGACGGGGTCGCCATGGCGCGTCCGCAAATCCGCACAACCGCCGAAAAATCCACGGGCGAACACAGTTCGCCCCTACGCCGAAAAAATTTCCCTGCCGTTAATAATTTTTATTGGCATTTTAATGTAGGGAACGGTTCTTAACCGTTCCGTTGATGAAACTGCGCGAAATTGCGCGTAATTTATAAATTCGCTGAAACTTTGCGGAACGATTACAAAGCCGCTGAAACTTTGCGGAACGGTTAAGAACCGTTCCCTACACCAAACCTTACCAACGACCGAAAGGACGGAACTGAAAACATGAAGATGACCTTCCGCTGGTTCGGGGACGGCTTTGACGCCGTTACGCCCGAGCAAATCCGACAAGTCCCCGCTGTTAAGGGCGTGATTTCGACCCTTTATGACACCATGCCGGGCGAGGTTTGGGAGACTTCGGCTATCAAGGCACTCAAAGCCCGCGTTGAAGGCGCGGGGTTGGAGTTGTCGGGCATTGAGAGTGTGAATATTCACGACGATATTAAAGCGGGCGGGAACAGCCGTGAGCTGTACATTTCCAATTACATAAAAACCCTTGAACGCCTTGGCGAATGTGGCATAGACTTGGTTTGCTACAACTTCATGCCTGTATTCGACTGGACCCGCTCGGACTTGGCGAAGCCCCGCCCGGACGGCGCGACGGTGCTTTCATACGACGGCGACATTATCGAAAACATGGACTTTGAAGACATGCTCAAAAGCCTTGAAAGTAAGCGCGGTGAGTTTGTGTTGCCGGGGTGGGAACCCGAGCGTATGGCGCGTAACAAGGAGCTTTTCGGGATTTACAAGGGCGTTGATGAAGACAAATTGCGCGAAAATCTCGGCTATTTTCTCAAGGCGATTATGCCCACTTGTGAAAAATATAACATAAAAATGGCTATCCACCCCGACGACCCCGCGTGGAGCGTGTTCGGGTTGCCGCGGATTGTCAAAAACAAGGACGATTTGCATAAGATTGCGGGGTTGGTCGATTCGCCGTGCAACGGAATTACGCTTTGTACCGGGTCGCTCGGGTCTAATCCCGACAACGATTTGCCCGACATAATCCGTTCGTTGAAGGGCAAAATTCACTTCGCCCACGTCCGCAATATTAAGCACCTCGGCTACAGGAAATTTGACGAGTCGGCGCATTTGTCCGAGGACGGCTCGCTCGATATGTACGAGATTATCAAGGCGTTTCACGACATCGGCTTCAACGGCCCGCTCCGCCCCGACCACGGCAGAATGGTGTGGGGTGAGGTGGCGATGCCGGGGTATGGGTTGTATGATAGGGCTATGGGGGTTTGTTATTTGAGTGGGATTTTGGAGGCTGTGAGGAAGGGGAAGGTTTAAAGTTTGAAAGAACCGGTGCAAATCAGGGGAATTTCACTGTGAGGGAACGATACTTTCAAATGCACTTTTGTGCAGGAAGGACATGGAGAATAATCATGGAAACTAACAAGAGAAAAGCAATAGAAAAAATTGTAGACGAAAATATAAAAAACTTTGCCGATGGACTTGAAGCAAGATATAAAAAAGACAAAAACAACCCGTCAGGAAACATAAACACCAAACGCAACAATTGCTTTATCGCTGAGTTGGGCGATGAATTCACGTTTCATTCGGCTTTTGCGCGTAGTTTTGACAGCTCCTTTGGAAATATACTCGAAAAAATCGGCAACGCTATAGCGAAACATTCATATGAAGTTTATAGCAAGATAGATTCTTATCTGCTTCCGCAACAATCGCAACATATAGACTACTTGATGACAGAGTATAATAGTAGAGTTAAGCCTAAAACCGAAGATTACACGAATTTTACTTGTCTTAAGCCTAAAAACATTGAAAGTTATATAACAACTCATCAAGTAGACAACCACTTTTTCAAACCCGCAACACAAGAGCATTTTGTTATTTAAGTGGGATTTTGGCTTAAAGGCAAGCAATCGCCCAAGAAGGAAAATATTGAGGAACAAAAATGACAAAAATAGAAGCAATCAAAACTTTAATGACCACGTATAACGGCATTATAAACTGGCAGATAATATACAACGAAATCGAAAAATATTATCCCGATGCAAAAAAATCCTCAAATTGGCAAGCGGGGCTGAGAGGCGTTTTGTATCGGGAAATGAAAAAAGGAACTATAAAACGAGTAGATGACGGTGTATACGCACTTGTGGATTATGACATAACGAATATGTTGCCGGAGGAATATAAGAACGACCTCATTACAGAAAAAAATGTAATTGTTAAGGTTAGGACTTTGCAACAGCAATTTAGAAAAGAATTGTTGAAAAACTTAAAGATGTGTCCGATAACTTTAGTGTCCGACAAAAGATTGCTGTATGCGAGCCACATAAAACCGTGGTGTTTGTCTGATAGCTTTGAAAAGCTCGATACCAACAATGGTTTTATTTTGTCCCCCTTGTATGATGTGCTGTTTGATAAAGGTTTAATTACTTTTTCAAACAAAAAAGAATTGGTGCTATCCGCAAAATTAAAAAAAGAAACGGCGGAAAAACTTCAAATAAAAGAAAAAGTTTATGAAAATTTGCCGATATGCGGAAGGGAAAATTATTTAGATTTTCATAGAGAAAAAATTTTCCTGACAGGCTGAATGTTTGAAGAAACAATCCCGCTTTAAGTAAGGAGTATTTTATGAGTGACAACACCCAAACAGCATACAAAGTGCTTGCAAAAAAGGTTTATAATGAGTTTGAAAACCTTAAAAAAACCTTAAATGGCTTGAGCGCGAACGACATTGTAGATAAATCTTACGAAGTCGCAATAAAGCAAATTATAACTGAACAAATTTGCTCTTACGGTTATGAGCATTTAACCGGATTTTTAGACAGCGAAAAAGATGTGTTAGTGCTTAACTCTTTTAAAGACCCGCTTAGTGAAATATATTCTGCATGGATGAATAACGAGTTATCAATTGAAGAACCTTTGCGGGAAACGATAAATAGAATTTCTTTGGAAAATTATTGCTAAACACCCCACCCAAAAACCTGTAAGAATACTAAAGCACATCATAAATTTAGCAAGTAATGTGGGCGATGTTGTGTTTGACCCTTTTATGGGCGTAGGAAGCACCGGCGTAGCCGCATTAAGCCTTGACAGAAAATTTATCGGCATAGAAATTGACCCCGAATATTATGAAGCGTCTGTAAAAAGAATAGGTGAAAGTAAGCCTGTTCTGAAAAGTGAGATAAAAATGATTATGGAAGGCTAAAAATAATAATTAAATTAGACATATTATCACAAACCTCGAAAGGAACAAATCTTACAATGCACCTAAACAACCAAACCCTACTCTCGACCCTAAACAGAGAAAAGTGGCTTGCCGCGGGGGTTGAGCCTGTAAACTACGATAGGTTTACACTGATTGAAGCGACAAAAACCGCGCCTACTTGGATTCACTTCGGGGCGGGGAATATCTTCCGTGCCTACTTGGCGCGGGCGTGTCAGGAGCTTGTCTCGGGCGGCTACGACAAGGGCGTGATTGCCGCCGAGGGCTACGATTACGAGATTATCGACATGGCGTTCACGCCGTACGATAACCTGTTCATCTTGGTTACTTTGAAAAGCGACGGCACGGTCGAGAAACGCGCTGTGGCCTCGATTACCGAGGCGTTGAAGGCGGGGACGAAGTACGAGGATTTCACACGGCTCAAAGAAATTTTCCGCGCCCCGTCACTGCAAATGGCGAGTTTTACGATTACCGAAAAAGGGTACTCGCTTCAAAGCCCTGCGCGTGAAACGCCGCCCGATATTCTGCATGATTTTGAAAACGGGGTGTCAACCCCGAGAAGTTACATGGGCAGAATCACCGCGCTGTTGCACGAGCGATACGCAAATGGGTGTAAACCTATTGCGCTTGTCAGCATGGACAACTGCTCCCACAACGGCGATAAGCTGAAAAGTGCAATCTTGACCTTTGCCGAAACGTGGGAAGCGGCGGGATTGGTCAAGAAAGGCTTTGTGAAATATATCCAAAGCGAAAAAGTCTCGTTTCCGTGGAGCATGATTGACAAAATTACCCCCGCCCCACACAAAGAAATCCGCAGAATGCTCGAGAGCGGCGGGATTTTGGGCATGGCGCCGATTGTCACCTCGAAAAATTCTTGCGCCGCCGCCTTCGTCAACGCCGAGCAAGCCGAGTATCTGATTATCGAAAATAATTTCCCGAACGGCCGCCCGCCGCTCGATACATTGAAAAATGCAAACATTATTTTCACCGACCGCGAGACGGTTGAAAAAGCCGAGAGAATGAAGGTCTGCACCTGCCTAAACCCGCTTCACACCGCGCTTGCCGTGTTTGGATGCTTGCTTGGGTACAACAAAATCAGTGAGGAAATGAACGACCCGGATTTGCGGCGGCTTGTGGAGAAATTGGGCTACGAGGAGGGTCTGCCCGCTGTGACCGACCCCGGGATTATCAGCCCGCGCGACTTCTTGGACGAGGTGATTAACGTGCGGCTGCCGAACCCGTTCCTGCCCGATTCGCCCCAGAGAATCGCCACGGATACATCGCAAAAGCTTGCGATTCGCTTTGGCGAGACCCTGAAAACCTATATCGCCCGACCCGATTTAGACCCCGAAAAATTGGTGGCGATACCGCTCGTTTTGTCGGGTTGGTTGAGGTATTTGCTGGGGCTGGACGACAACGGCGGCTTTATGGAACTCAGTCCCGACCCGCTTTACCTACACCTTAATTCGTTCTTGAAGCATGTCAAGTTTCACCCCGCGCCGCCGCCCGAGGAAATTGGCGAAGACGGCGTTTCACAAGACGGCGGAGCAGGTGATAACGCGGATATTTCGGCGACAAGTGCGGGTGTAAATACGCCCGAAACTCGCGATGATTCGATTGATTTAGATGACCTCGATACTTCCGAAGATTGCGAAAATGAGACCACCGCAGAAGCCATAATTCTGCCCGAGCCGCCCAACAACCCGCATTGGCGCGAGCGGATTCGCCCGCTGTTGGAGGACGAAAAAATCTTCGGCGTGAATTTGTACGAGGCGGGTTTGGCGGAGAAGGTTGTCGATGTGTTTGAGGAGATGACTTTGGAGCCGGGGGCGGTGAGGAGTGTCTTGCGACAATTGATAATGGACAATTGATAATGGACAATTGTGGAGTCGCTTCGCGACGGTTTTATGATTGAATAGTTTACAACTCTACAAGTTTTTTCGCGGGTGCAATCCCACGGAAACTTGGCGCGGGGTTTTCAACCGTAGGGACGACCGCCCTCGGTCGTCCGTAAAGTCCACGGAAACATGGCGCGGGGTTCTGTAGGGAACGGTTCTTAACCGTTCCGAAAGTTTCGGCGGTTGTGTAATTTACGCATATTTGCGCGGTGTTTTCAACCGTAGGGACGACCGCCCTCGGTCGTCCGTAAAGTCCACGGAAACATGGCGCGGGGTTGTGTAGGGAACGGTTCTTAACCGTTCCGAAAGTTTCTGCGGTTTTGTAAGCGGAACGGTTAAGAACCGTTCCCTACACCGAAAAATTTACAGGCGACAGAAAAATTCACGCAATCGTTGAAAATTTACGGACGACCGAGGGCGGTCGTCCCTACGATAGGTATCATGAAATGTGGAAACGGGCGAACGCCCGCACAGATAAAGGAGAACAACATGAACGAAATTCTCAACAAAATTAAATCCGCACGTATAATTCCGGTTATCACGATTCATGATTCTGCGGACGCCGTGCCGCTTTGCAGGGCGTTGTCGCAGGGTGGTTTGGCGGCGGCGGAGATTACATTTCGCACGGATGCGGCCGAGGAATCCTTGCGGCGGGTGGCGGCCGAGTTGCCCGATGTTCTGCTTGGGGCGGGGACGGTTTTGAGCGTTGAAACTGTGCAAAAGGCGGTGTCGGCGGGTGCCGGTTTCATCGTCAGCCCCGGGTTTAACCCTGCCGTTGTATCTTATTGCACACAAAACAACATTCTCGTCATACCGGGCGTTTGCACACCGAGCGAGGTCGAAATGGGCTTGTCGCACGGGCTGAACACCCTGAAATTCTTCCCTGCCGAGGCGGCGGGCGGCGTGAGAATGCTCAAAGCCTTGTCCGCGCCGTATGGCGGCGTAAGTTTCATGCCGACCGGCGGGATTACCCCCGCGAATATAGCGGAGTATCTCGCATTGAAGTCGGTGATTGCCTGTGGTGGGAGCTGGATGGCGGGCGAGGAGCTGATTAGGGATAAAAACTGGGCAGAAATTACAAGGATTGCAAGACAGGCAACCGGTCTGTAGGGGCGGGCATTGCCCGTCCGCAAATTCACAGAAACATAGTGCAGTTTTGTGATAGTATTAGGAGGTGTTGTACATGAGCGCATTTGCAACAACAGAAAGGGAGGACGTAATGACTGATTATCAATTCAAAACTATCTTAAAGATGGTGCTTGACATCGCAGACAATACGAACGATGTTGAGAAAGTTAAGGCGTCGTTGCGCGGGTTTATCGGCGACGAGAAAATTCAAAGTAAACCGCAAAAATCTAAAAATACAAAGGTGGAAAAATAAATGGAGAAATTAAGAGTAGGCATAATCGGGGCGACAGGTATGGTCGGGCAGCGGTTCGCGCTGTTGCTTCACAATCACCCTTGGTTTGAGGTCACTGCGCTTGCGGCGTCGCCGCGTTCGGCGGGGCTGCCCTATGGCGAGGTCATGAAAGACCGCTGGATGATGGGTGCGCCGCTCCCGGAAAGTCTGAAAAATCTGCTTGTTATAGATGCTTCGGACGTAGATGCAGTCGCAAGTCAAGTCGATTTTGTGTTCTCGGCTGTGGAAATGAAAAAGGACGAGATTTTCGCCTTGGAAGAAGCTTATGCGAGGGCGGAGTGCCCTGTTGTGTCGAATAATTCGGCCCACCGCACGACCCCCGATGTGCCTATGCTGATTCCGGAAGTGAATCACGTTCACACCGAGATTATACCACTGCAACGTCAGCGGCTCGGCACTAAGCGCGGGTTTATCGCCGCAAAGTCGAATTGCACTATTCAGAGCTATGTACCTGCGTTAAGCCCGTTGCTGAAGTACGGCTTGAAAGATGTTTTGGTTTGCACCTATCAGGCGATTTCGGGCGCGGGGAAGACCTTCGAGACTTGGCCCGAAATTGTGGACAATATTATACCTTTCGTGGGCGTGGGCGAGGAAGAAAAAGCCGAGAACGAGCCGTTGAAAATTTGGGGTACTATCAACGCGCAAACCGGCGTAATCGTCAATGCGAGTAATGTTAACATAACCGCGCAATGCTCCCGAGTTCCTGTTGCAGACGGGCATATGGCGGCGGTTTTCATGAGATTTTCCGGTGGCACTAAGCCGTCAAGGGAGCAGATTATCACCGACTGGAACAGCTTCAAATCCGCACCGCAAGAGCTGAAACTGCCCTCTGCCCCCATACAGCCCTTGCAGTATTTTGAAGAAGAAGATTTCCCCCAAACCCGACTTCACCGCAACCGCGAAAACGGCATGGGCTTTTCGCTCGGGCGGCTTCGCGCCGATAGCCAGTACGATTATAAGTTCATCGGCTTGTCGCATAATACTTTGCGGGGCGCGGCGGGCGGCGCGGTGTTGGTGGCGGAGTTGTTGCGGGCGAAGGGGTATTTTGGGTCGTAGGGATGACCGCGGTGGGTCGGCAGGGGGCGGTGCAGTGCAGGGGGTCGGTGTCTGAGCCGCCGAAAGATCCGCACGCTCGCGTTCTACGCTTGATTAAGCTTAACTTTCTCGAGCCGAACCGTGAGTAAGTAGCACAAGCCTTTGTTCGAGTGCAGACTATTCAAGCAGATAAAGCCTGTTAAGTCGTGAGGAGATAAGTTTCATGTCGATGAAGTGGGGTTAGAACGGCTTGTGTGGCGAGCTGGCCGTTCTTTTGGCGGCTCAGACACCGCCCCCCCCC
>Ga0099364_10000530_pt1 | contig 64584 bp, 56 predicted proteins | sample TergutTh196P3_FD_73070 | JGI IMG/M metagenome (GOLD analysis project Ga0099364, IMG submission 73070) | Microcerotermes parvus P3 segment gut microbial communities from Pointe-Noire, Republic of the Congo - Th196 P3 | ecosystem: Host-associated > Arthropoda: Insects > Digestive system > Gut ... | reverse complement strand
TATCATGCCTGAGTCAAAGGCATAAAGCATCATAAAGGGAGATTTTTATGGACGAACTTTTTGAGAAAATGAAGAAATTGATTGCTGATAAACTGGAAGTTGATGAATCCAAAATAACAATGGAAGCATCTTTCCGTCAGGATCTTGGCGCTGACAGCCTTGATACCTATGAATTGGTCTATGCAATCGAGGAAGAAATGAGCATCACTATTCCCGATGAAAAAGCCAATGAATTTGAAACAGTCAAAGACGCTTACGAATATATCAAATCACAGCAAGCATAATACAGATATACCAGGTATTGACCCTGAAAGAAAGAGAGTTTTAACTGCTTTTACAAAAGCAACAAAAATCAGGATAAAGAATCTTGAACTTTTAAATCTTTCTTTTATGCATCGCTCCATCTCCAATGAGTCTGGCTTTCGAATAAATAATGAAAGACTGGAATTCCTGGGAGATGCGGTGCTGGGTTTGACAGCTGCTGCTCTTTTATACAAGAGATTTCAGGATAAACCTGAAGGGGAGCTGGCAAAAATCAAGGCTGTGGTTGTTTCTGAAGACATACTCTCCTCTGTAGCCCTGCAATTTCAGATTGACACCCTGCTTATTCTTGGAAAAGGTGAGGAAAACTCCGGGGGCCGTACAAAAAAGGCAATCCTGGCAGATGCCATGGAAGCTCTTATCGGGGCAATATATATTGATTCAGGCTTTGAAGCTGCATTTTCCTTTGTCAGTAGTTTTTTAGATGATGAGATAAGCCGGGTTATACAAGACCGCCATCACAGGGACTATAAATCACTTTTACAGGAATTTACCCAGCGTAATTACAAGACTTATCCGCTTTATAAGCTGGTAGAGCGTACAGGACCTGAACATTCCCGTATTTTTACTGTTGAAGTATCTTTAAATGGCAAACATTACGGTCAGGGGACAGGCAAGACCAAAAAAAGCGCTGAACAGGAAGCTGCCCGCATGGCTTATGATGCGCTAAATCCTTTATAGAGAGTGAATCTGCCTGTATTGGCTGGGTGTAGCTCCATAATTTTTTTTAAAACTACGTATAAATGTTTCCTGGTTTTCATAACCCAATGAATAGCTTATGTCATATATTTTCATATTTGTTGATGTCAGTAATGATTGAGCATGCCGCAAACGTATATCCCGTACAAGATCTGTAAAATGCCTTCCTGTCTGTGTTTTTATAAGACGAGAACAATGAGCTATGGAAACTGAAAAATGCTTTGCCACTTGAGTCAATGTTACGGTTCTAAAATGTTCATTTATATAACTAATATACCGCTGCATATGGGTATCTTTACCAATACGGTGCATAAGCAGTTTTTCCCCGTGCTTTCTCATAAGTAAAGTGAAGAAAATAGAAAGAATATAATCCATAATCCGGCTTGAGTATTTATCTTTTTTCGATTGCTCTATAAGAAGATCGATAATTTTATCCTTCATTTCTGTATCATCACCCATATTAAAAATAATATACTCGATTGGTTTTACTGCGTAGATATTACCCATAAAAAAATCAGATAATATATTATCTGTTGTCAGGAGGTTAAAAAAATAATTATCAAATGTGGTTTTTCTTATTAATATATTGATAATAATGCTGTCGCTAAATACTTCAAGAGTGTGATTTATATAAGGAGCAATACAGCACAGGCTTCCTTCTGGCAAGACAGAACGTTCTTTTCCTATTGAATTTACACACTGCCCAATCAGAACATAAAAAAATTCAAAATAATCATGGCAATGCTCAAAAGCCGGTGTATAACGGTTATGCTTAAAAAGAAAAATATTTTGCTCCTTATGCCCTTCGAATATATTTGTTTCCACAAACTTTGATGTAATTGGTTTTCCTGGCAAAATAAACTGGAGTTTGTTCAATTCCTGGGGATTAAAAGATGATATATATTTTTTTAAAGCGATTTCATCAGTATCAAATTCATAACAGCGTTTATAAAAAAGTTCATGTTCGTTATAAGTTTCTAACTCAGCAATAACAGATTGGGCATTCATGCTTAATTTATGCCTTAATATCAAAAAATGTCAATAGAATTGACAAAATAAATCATTGTTTTTTGGATTATCCAGCTTAATAATTTTTTTATGCTGAACGTTGTTGATCCAAGAGTTGAATATATTAATAATCCCATAAATATTTCTGCAGCACAGCCGCGTTTTAGCTGGAAAATTCACACAGATAAAACAAATCTGCTGCAGACAGTCTATATTATTGAAGTTGCAGCAGATGCAGATTTTATATCAATACTCTGGAATAGCGGGGCAGTTAATTCTGAAGAATCCCATCTTGTAAGCTATGACGGCCCAAAGCTGGTTTCAAGTTCCCGCTATTTTTGGCGTGTAAAAATCAAGGATAATCAGGGTGAAGAAAGCCCCTGGAGCGAAACAGCTTTTTTTGAAACAACAATTCTTGATAATAGCGAATGGCAGGCTGTTTTTATTTCCGGCGAAGATGTAGATGCCGGAGAAAGCTCGGCAGCTCATCTTTTTCGCAATGAATTTATCGTAAGCGGCAAAATTAAAAGCGCCCGGCTATACGCATCTGGCAAAGGCATATACATAGCTTATTTGAATGGTAAAAAAGCCGGCAACGAGTATTTATCCCCGGGCTGGACTGAATATAAGCACCGCCTTCTTTTTCAAAGCTATGATGTAACATCGTTAATTTCAAATGGGACTAATGTTATTGGCATGGCAGTGGGGCCGGGCTGGTATAAAGGGGATTTGGCAGGGTGGCTGGCCAAAAGAAATGTCTATGGTTCCCAAACCGCAGTTATCGCACAACTGCGCTTGGAATATGATGACGGCAAACTGGATATAATTTCAACTAACAGTACATGGAAAAGCAGTAATGCGCCGGTTACATACTCCGAACTCTATAATGGTGAAACATACGATGCCAGACTTGAACAGCATGGGTGGAACAGGGCTGGATTTAATGAAAGCAGCTGGAAACCAGTAATAATCGAAAGCAAGGATATCTCCATCCTCAAACCCCATGATGGAGTGCCGGTAAAGGAACATGAGGTATTCAAACCTGTATCGATATTCAAAACCCCAGAAGGAGACACGGTAATAGACTTTGGTCAGAATATCTCTGGTTGGGTTTGTTTTAAGGTAAAAGGCAATGCCGGAGATCATGTAAAGCTGCGTCATGCAGAAACATTGGATGCCAGGGGAAATTTCTATACTTTAAATCTTCGCAAGGCAAAACAGGCAATAGAATATTATCTTAGCGGCAAGGGCGAAGAAACGTATTCTCCGTATTTTACATTCCAGGGCTTTAGGTATATTGCAGTTGATACATGGCCCGGTGAAATCAGTATTGATAACTTTGAAGCCAGAGCAATCTATTCTGATATAAGATCTGCGGGTAAGTTTAACTGTTCTCATCCATTGTTAAATCAGTTTTTCAGTAATGTGCTTTGGAGCATGAAAGGTAATTTTGTTGATATTCCTACTGATTGTCCTCAAAGGGATGAAAGATTGGGATGGACAGGTGATGCCCATGTTTTTTTATATGCTGCAAATTACCTTATGGAAACAGCGCCTTTTTTCAAAAAATGGCTTAGAGATCTTGCGGTGTCCCAGCTTCCTGATGGGCAAGTTCCTCATGTTGTACCGGATGTTCTATTCAATATAAGCACAAAAGATAAATTGATAACCGGTGATGCCGGAGCAAGCGGCTGGGCAGATGGCGCAGTTGGTATTCCCTGGTTTCTGTATATTTTTTATGGAGACAGGAATATTTTGGAAGAACAATATCCGTCCATGAAGAAATGGGTTGACTATATCCATAAAGTAGCCCAGGACGGTACTTTGTTTAATGTGGGTTTTCACTTTGGAGACTGGGTTGCAATAGATGCAAAAGAAGGAAGTCATTTTGGCGCCACACCAAATGATTTAATTGCCACGGCTTTTTATGCTTATTCTGCAAACCTTCTTGCAAAAACTGCGGCTGTCCTGGAAAAAAAAGAAGATGCTGAAAAATACACTGAGCTGTACAGGGAAATCCGCAAAGCCTTTCGCAATGAGTTTTTTACACCCAACGGAAGGCTGGTAGCCAGAACCCAGACAGCCCATATACTGTCTTTGGCATTTGATCTTACTCCATGTGAGTACAGAATGCGGACCATTAATACTTTAGTGGAAATAATTGCTGAACATGACAATCACCTGACAACAGGTTTTTTGGGAACACCGTATATCTGTCAGGTATTAACAGATAATGGCTATGTTGACCTGGCTTACGAGCTTCTGCTAAAAGAAGACTACCCGTCATGGCTTTATCAGATAACAAAAGGTGCAACTACAGTTTGGGAACACTGGGACGGACTTAAACCGGACGGTACCATGTGGAATCCCAGTATGAATTCATTTAACCACTATGCCTATGGTGCAGTATGTGACTGGGTTTTTAGATCTGTTGGTGGTCTTGATACAGACCATGAAAGAGTAGCATTCAAACGCGCAATAATGCGCCCCCTTATTGCTTCTGACGCGATAAGCTGGGCAGAAACCAGTTATGAATCAGTTTATGGGCAATTTTACATCCGCTGGGAAAAGAAAGAAAAAGAAATACAGGTTAATGTTTCTGTTCCGCCAAATACTACAGCAATACTTACATTGCCTTTAGCCAGGGCAGGTCTAATAAATGGAATTAATTTTATTGAATCTTCCGGCGGTGCTGTTTCGGAATTAGGTTCAGGTTTATATACGTTTATTTACCCGGCTGTATAGTTAGGGTTAATTTTTTGGAGGTTTTTATGAAGAAGAAAATTTTGCTGGTCTTAATTGTTTTGCTGCTTGTTTCAACACAGTTGTTAATGGCAGGAGGCAGAACGCAGAGTGGGGTGGTTACACTTCTTGTAGACAGAGATTTCGATCTCAGTGGTACAGAAGCTGTAATAAGGGCAATTCAAAACCGTCTTGGTATAAGGACAGATATTGAAATCCGTCCAGGCGGTTCTGAAGGAGATACTATCGTCAGATCAAGGCTTGCCACAGGAACCATGTCAGACATTTTTATTTATAACACAGGTTCTCTGTTTCAGGCATTGAATCCGGCACAGAATCTCTATGATTTTACAAATGAACCATTTATTGCTTCAATTACCGAGGATTTCAAGAACTCTGTTACATTTAACGGTAGAGTCTATGGTGTCCCGCAAGGTTCAACCATGGCTGGAGCTATTTTGTACAACCGGGCAATATACCGTGAGTTGGGTCTTTCTGTTCCGCGTACCTGGGCAGAATTCTTAGCAAACTGTGAAAGAATACGCGCTGCCGGCAGAGTTGCTGTTATCGGCTCTTTGAGAGATACCTGGACATCTCAGCTTTTCCTGCTTGGTGATCATTATAATGTTGTATCAGCTCTGCGCAGCTGGCCCGAGGATTATACTGCCAACAGGGCCAGATTTGCAAATACACCTGCTGCTTTAAGAGGTTTTCAAAAGACAGCTGATGTAGGACCTTTCCTTAACCGTGATGCTCTTGCCACTACATACGATCAAGCTGTATCAATGCTTGCCAATGGTCAGGGCGCTCATTGGGCCATGCTGACCCAGGGATTAAGCAGTATTGCAAGCTCATATCCAAATAGAATTGATGATATTGGAGTATTTGGTATACCAGGTGATGATCCAAATAACCGCGGTCTTACTGTTTGGACATCCAATGGCATTTATGTCAGCAGAAACACACGTAATCTGGATCTTGCAAGACAATGGATTGAGTTTTATGTTTCTCAGGATGGCTTGCGTATCTATAGTGAAGTCAGAAGTCCTGACGGACCATTTTCCATCAGAAATATTTCCCTTCCTGATACTGTTTATTCTGGGGTAAGGGAAATGCAGGATTACTTTAATCAGGGCAGAGTTAATGTAGCACTTGAATTTGAGTCACCGATAAAAGGCCCCAATCTTGAACATCTTCTTATTGAAGTTATGACAGGTGCTTTAACACCCATGCAGGCTGCAACAGCTTATGATCAAGATGTCGCAAGACAAGCAGTTCAGCTTGGAATACCTGGCTGGTAAATTCTTTTAATCCGGCATTTTACCCATAAATGCCGGATTTTTTAAGGTGTTTTATATGAGAGTTAAAATTTATAATAAATGGTTCATACTTCCCCTTCTTGTTATATTCTTTATATTTTTTATACTCCCAACAATTATTTCATTCTTTTTTAGTTTAACTGTCTGGTCTTTTGATGATTTCCGTTTTGTAGGTCTATGGAACTTCAGAACCTTTTTTTCTGAACATTCTCTTAGAATAGGTATTAGAAATACCTTGTTTTATGCTTTTTTAACCTCTGGTTCCAAAACTATATTGGGACTGTTTTTGGCACTTCTTTTAACATGGAAACTTAGAACAAAAAATATTGTCCGTTCCATCCTTTTTTTTCCCAATCTTGTAAGTACAATTGCAATAGGAATAACATTTAATTATCTTATGCATCCCACCCGTGGACTTTTTAATGCAGTTCTTGAAAGTATTGGAATTACCGGTATTGACTGGCTGGGTAATGTTTCACTTGCACTTTTTTCTGTAATTGGAGTTGATATATGGAAAGGTGTGGGTGTAGCTACAGTTATCTACATTGCAGGACTTATGGCTATTTCTGATACATATTATGAAGCTGCTTCCATTGATGGGGCAAATTCGTTCCAGCGTTTCTATAGAATAACTTTTCCGCTTATACGCTCTTCCATAAACACAGTTATACTTCTCTCTTTAATAGGCGGAATAAGAACATTCGATCTTATATGGACCATGACAAGAGGAGGTCCTGGCTTTGCTACTGAAACACTTGCATCAATTATTTATAAGCAATTCACTTTTGGCTTTTTTGGACTTTCCACTGCGGGTAATGTAATAATGTTTGTATTAACCGCACTTATAGTTTTTCCGCTTTATAAATTTCTTATTAGCCGGGAGGTTGATTTATGAAGAATAAAAAGAATTTCTTTATCCCGGCAATTGATCTAATTGTTATGATTTTTTCCCTGCTTATATTTGGTGTACCATTTTATTTTATGTTGCTTAATTCCCTTAAAAGCAGACCTGAAGCAGGACTTATGAATCTGGAGCTTCCAGAAATATTTTTGTTTGAAAATTTTATTCAAGTGATCGAAGCAAATAATTACATGATCCTTAGGGCTTTTGTTAATAGTGTGATGATTACTGTTTTAAGCATATTGATAATGATTGTTGTCTGCTCGCTTGGCGGTTATATACTGCAAAGGGTTGGCGGAAAAATGATGAGCGGTATAAGTTTTTTATTATTGACCGGCCTCATGCTGCCCCCGGCAATTCTCCCAACCATTTGGATCCTAAACAGTTTAGGGATTTACGCTACGCTTCATGGAATGGTTTTAATACAGGTAGCCCTGAATATTCCCTTTGCAACCATGTTGTTCCGGGGTTATTCAGCAACCATACCAAGGGAAATGGAAGAAGCTGCATATATTGACGGCTCAAGTTCCATAAATATGTTTGCTTATATAATGTTCCCATTGCTTAAACCAGTAACTTCCACAATTGTTGTGCTTTCATCAGTAACGATCTTTAATGATTTTGTAAACCCTTTATATTTTTTACCTGGAGCAAGAAACCCTACAGTTCAGTTGACTTTATATAATTTTATTGGCCGTTTTTCAACTTCCTTAAATTTGCTTTTTGCCTGTGCGATTCTTATTACTATTCCTCCATTACTTTTATTTATTTTCTTTAATAAACGAATTGTTTCAGGCATAACAGCTGGAGCCATTAAGGGATAATATACAGATAAGAGCTGCCAGACTAGCTTTAAAAGCGCTAATTGACAAAACTACTTATTTTAATTAATATTATTCAGGAATCAGTATTTACTGAAAAACTTTAAGGCATAAAGGAGCATAAAAATGAAAAAGAAGGTTATTGCAGTATTAGTAATTCTTATGTTTATCAGCGGAACTGCATTTGCACAGGAGCAGGCATCACAGAATGCTGTAATTTTGGACTTAGGGCCTACATTGTTTGGAGCCGCAGTTGGAGCAGTATTTAGAATGGTTGGAGATGAAGCTGGCGGAGACGGTTTTGGTTTTGGCGTAAGCGGTCAATATGAGAGAATGCTTTTTAACAATATAAGTGTTGCTGGAAAATTTGGTTACCTTGGATTTGGTTTAGGAATTGATGATATCAGTATGGGAATGAAATCCTTTACCCTGGAAGCTCATGGCCGATACAGACCTTTTGGAAACGTATTTTTTGTCGGAGCCATGCTTGGATATGGAAATCTTAGCTTTGAAGTATCTGAAGGCTCAACAGAGGAAAGTCTTAGAGGTCATTATATGAATGCAGGAGCTAAAGTTGGCTGGGGAACTAACTTTAATAGACCCATGGGCTTAACATTTGAAGTTTCATTAGGTTATTATTTTGCATTCAGACTTGGCGGCAATGATAACTACAATAATTTGATTGAAGAATTTCCGGAAATAGATGAAACCTTGGCTTTTCTTGAGAAGGTGATATTCATCGGCGGTCCGCGACTGACATTAGGTGCAGGCTGGAGATTTTAAAAAGGGCACGCAACGAGAGTTTGCGGACTAAAGTCCGGTGAACTTTAGTTTTCCGGGCTTTCAATCCCTTTGCTCTTATTGTTTACTATGAATTTTTAGCGCTATTTCCAGTAGTTTTTCTTTTGTATTTAATTCCGGGTCTTCAATAACTGCTTCAAGAAGGCTGTTCAAAATATACCCCATTGTTTTGCCAGGGGCTATTCCATGTTCAGCCAGGTCATTTCCATTTACAGCCAAATCTTTAAGCGACAGGGCTTCTTCTTGTGCAAAAATTGTTTTTACCCTTTCAATCAATATGCGCAGAGAATAGAATCCTGATTCGATTCCCTCATGCGCATAGCTGTCAGCTTTTCTTAAATCATAAAGATCTTTTAAATTCTGTTCGCCTGCCCTGACAATAAAACGCCTGACAGCAGCATCGGTCCAGTTCTCATCATAGGAAAACATATGGTTTTCAATTAAGTGGCATACCTTGTCTGTTACTGCATTTGAATAACGCAAACGTCCGAATATATTGCGTGTCAATTCTGAAGATTTTTTTTCATGCTGATAAAATGTAAAGCGATCATTTTCTGAGTCGCTGTTTTCATCAATGCTGCGGACAAGGGGTTTGCCTATATCGTGATAAAGCGCAGCCAGGCGTACTTCCAAAGTCATTTCTTTTTGCGCTGCATAATTCAAAGCCAATAGTGAATGTTCAAATACATCAAAGCGATGGAAGCCTCTTTGTTCAATACCGCGGCAAACATTCAGTTCCGGGAGCAAAAGCTCAAGCAGCCCTGTTTCTTCCATTAAAAGAAATGCTAAAGAAGGCTTGGGACTAAGGATCATTTTATCCAGTTCTTCGCGTATTCGCTCAACAGCAACCTGGCTGCAAAGGGAAAGCACACCTGGAATTGCTTCAATTATGCTTTTGTCAGGAGTAAACCCAAGCTGGCTGGCAAAGCGTATTGCGCGCAGTGGCCGCAGGCCGTCTTCTTGAAACCTTTGGTTTGGGCTGCCTACGCAGCGGATAATGCGGTTTTTTATATCATCGCGGCCGCCATACAGGTCTATAAGCGGCCCGGAAGGCAGCTTGTAAGCAATGGCATTCATTGTAAAGTCCCGGCGTGAGAGATCAGCTTCAATGGAAGTGCCAAACTCAACATTGTCAGGCCTGCGGCCGTCGCTGTACCCGGATTCAGAACGAAATGTAGTCACTTCCATCTGATAGCCTTTATAGTGAACAGTTACTGTGCCGAACTTTATACCTGTTGGTATGACAAAGCTTTGCCTGCTTTCAGGCTTATTAAACATGGCAATTACTTCTTCAGGAAGTGCGTCTGTGGCAAAATCAAAGTCTTTGGATTTTACACCACGCAGATTATCCCTTACAGCCCCTCCAACAAGAAAAAGCTGTTTTTTGTTTTCCTTAAAAACCTGAGAAACTTCCTTTATTATACTGTGCACTGGAAAAAAAACATTGCCCATAAAAGCCTACTATACTATAATGAGGTTCATCTTTAAATAGGGAAAAGCTATTAAGAGGAATATTTTTTGAAAAAAATAAAAGGTCTTGCGATCATAGGCGGGGAAGGCCCTGAACCGGCTCTCTGTTGCGTTTTGGCAAAACAAGCTCATATTATTGCAGCAGCTGACTCAGGGCTTGAAGCTGCGGAAAACTCAAGGGTTAATCCTGACTGGATTATAGGGGATATGGATTCGCTTTCAAACCTTAAGCTGCTTGATAAATATCCTAAAGAAAAAATCCTGCAATTTCCGCAAGACAAGGATTTAACTGATACAGAACTTGCGCTCGAGCTTTTATGGGAAAAGGGCTGTAAAGAAATCTGCATTGCTGGCGGCGGCGGAGGCAGGTTTGATCATCTTTTGGCAATCTGCTCGCTTTTTGAACGGGAAAAATTTCCACAGCGCTGGGTAACAGCGTCAAACGACATGCGCTGCCTTGAGGCAACGGAACTTTCGCTGGACTTTCCGCCCGATACTTTAATTTCAGTTTTTCCTCTGGGAGCCGGAACCTGGAAAATAGAGAGTCAGGGTCTTAAATGGCCTTTGGATAATGTTGCCTGGAACAGAGGAAGTTTTGGCATCAGCAACAGAACCACAGGGGATGTTTTTTCAATCAAGGCAATACAGGGCAGATTTATGATCATTTTGCCTTTAAAATATTAACGATAAAATATTAATAGGGAAGTAAAATGCCTGTAATTATAAATGGTAAAGAAACAGCACAAAAAATACACGAGCTTGTAAGACAAAGGACAGATAATCTAAAGCAAAAGGGTATTGTTCCCTGCCTTGCAGTAATACTTGTCGGAGAAGACCCTGCAAGCATCTCTTATGTAAGTGCCAAGAAAAAAGCTCTGCTTGCATGCAACATGGAAGACAGGGACATAAAGCTGCCTGTTGACACAAAAGAGCAGGAGTTGTTAGGCGTAATACAATCCCTTAACATGGACCCCAAGGTGCATGGCATACTTGTTCAGCTTCCCCTGCCTTCGCATATAGACGAACAAAAGGTATTGTCAGCCATAGACCCGGCAAAAGATGTTGACGGCTTTCATCCTGTTTCTGCTGGCAATCTTATGCTTGGGAGATCGGGTTTTATTTCATGCACGCCATTGGGAATAGTTCATCTTTTAAAGGACTGGAATATTCCTCTTAGGGGCAAACATGCAGTAATTATCGGGCGTTCAAATATCGTGGGCAAACCATTGGCAAACCTGCTTATCAGTAAAGAGCATAATCTTACGGTTACCATCTGCCACACCGGCACCCCTGACATTTCTGTTTTTACAAAACAGGCTGACATAGTAATAGCTGCCGCAGGCAGGCCAGGACTTATAACAAAAGACATGGTAAAAACAGGTGCTGCAATCATTGATGTTGGCGTAAACCGTATTGAAGATCCATCAAGAAAAAAAGGCTATCGTTTACAGGGTGATGTTGATTATGAAGGGCTTTTGGACAAAGCCGGATGGATAACACCTGTTCCTGGCGGGGTAGGGCCCATGACCATTGCCATGCTCATGCAGAATGTGGTTGACGCAGCCGAGGGCATGACCGAGGGAATAAAAACATGAAAGAAAAAATAATGCCGGATATTCAGAATCAGCCAGACTCAAGGGATATACCTTTAGCAAAAGTCGGGGTCAAAGGCCTTGAATACCCCATACGGGTATTGGACAAGGTAAAAAAAATTCAGCTTACAACAGCAAGCGTTGACCTTTATGCAGACCTTCCAAGGCATTTTAAGGGAACGCATATGAGCCGGTTCATAGAAATTTTTCATGGGTTTTGCGATGACCTCTCCATGCCCCGTTTTATGGAAATGTTGTCTGTAATCCGAGGAGACCTTGAAGCTGAGTCTGCCGGTGCTTCTGTGAGTTTTCCTTATTTTATTGAGAAAAAAGCACCGGTTTCAGATCTTCCTGGTATGATAGCCTATCACTGTAAATATCAGGGCATGGTGTCAAACCAAACACGAAAATTTATTGCCTCTGTATCTGTGCCTGTTACAACTGTCTGCCCCTGCTCCAGGGCAATCTCTGAACGCGGGGCCCATAACCAGAGGGGAATTGTTACTGTGGAACTGGAACTAGGTCCTTTTTTCTGGTTTGAGGATATTATCGATATTGTCGAAAAATCAGCTTCCAGCCCTGTTTATTCCCTGATCAAAAGGGAAGATGAGAAATATATTACAGAAAAAGCCTATGATAACCCCAGATTTGTCGAAGATCTGGTGCGTGAGGTATATATAAAAATAAAAGAGCTCAATCAATTCCCGCATTTTTCTGTGGAAGCTGAAAACTTCGAAAGCATTCACAACCACAGCGCCTTTGCCTTTGCTGAGTACTAAGTAATCTTTTTTTTCCCAATACCGATAATCTATAAAGGGAAGGAAGATTTTGAAAAAAAATAAAGTCCGCATACGTTTTCCAATAGGATTTAAGTTATCTGTTATTATATCAGTGATCCTAGCGTTATCCCTTTTAATCATTACTGTGCTTATGGCGTATATGACAAGCAATGATGTACGTCTTACTGCAGAAAACAATAACTGGCTTATAAACCGCTGGTCTAAAGATGCTGCGGAGAATATTCTTCGTACAAATTCAGAAAAATCCCTGTTTTTAATCAGGAATATCGAAGCAGTTATGGACGAAGATCCGGAAACTATTGATGCACTTGTTTCCCGCTTTTTCCGCTTAAACCCTGATATTTACTCAGTGGCTTTTGTTGGATTGGCAGGAAGTCCAGGCGGTATGGTTGTCAATGAAAGTTATTCTGAATTGCGCAGCGAACTTTTTCAATGGATTGTTGGCCGTGAATATGATCTTCAGCAGGCAAGCAGAGGCAGGACTTTACTTTTCAATGCATCATCTGACTTGGGTTTTTCATGTCTTGTAATGTTTTTTCCCCTGCCAAAAGACAGCGGTTTTAATTTTTCAGGTGCGGGAATTGCCTTTTTTTCCGCACATATGCTTGAAAAAAGTCTTAATCAGAACTATCAATCTAGTTTTTCATCAGCAGCTGGAGCAATATTTCAGGAAAATGACAGCCGGAATAATGAGCATATAAGTTTTATTGTAAATAATTCTGCTGAACTTATTGTTTATCCACAAAACTCCAATATTAACATAACCCGAAGTATATTTGCATATGAAGCAATGCAGAACAATGTTAATGTAATACAAAGGGCATTTACAGTTGATGATTTGCATTATTTTGGTGCTTTTGAACGGCTGCCTGGTTTTGATGCTGCTGTTGTAACCCAAATTCGCCTGGATCTGATAGAAACAAGGGTATTTACCGAAGTAATCAAGATAAGCTTAATCGGTTTATTGGTGATGTTCCTTTCCATTTTTGTTATTGCACGTTATTCAAAGACCATGACTTTACCGCTTAGATCTCTTATATCCGGTGTTATGGAAATTGAGAAAGGTAATTACAAACCAGACCTGGAAGCAAAGACCAGGGATGAGATTGGCGCACTTACATCGAGTTTTATTTCCATGGGCCTTGGACTTGCAAACTTCGAGCGCTTTACAAACAAGCAGCTTGTAGCCCTTGCAAGAAAAGGAGAGCTTGGTCTAACAGGTGTAAAAAGAAAAGTTACGATTTGCTTTACCATGATTCAGAATTTTTCTGCTCTTACAGAGGGCATGGATACAAAACAGCTATTTATTTTCTTAAACCAGCTGCTTGCAAGCCTTGTCCCCTGCATTACCAATACCACCGGCCTTGTTGATAAGTTTCTTACCCAGGAAGGCTTGGTAATTATGTCTTTGTGGGGCGCAGCTGAAAGTAAAGGCAATCCTCAGTCAGATGCCATAAATTGCATTCAATCTGTTCTCAAGATGCGCGGTGCTTTAAGGCAGATAAATGAAAAACGTCTTTCAGGCGGAGAGTCCAAGGTTCTTGCAAAAATGAGCTGTGGTATTAATTCCGGCGAAGTTGTTGCAGGACAAATGGGTTCACAGGAACGCATGGAGTATACGGTTATTGGAGATGCTGTAAATCTGGCAGCCAGGCTTCAGGAACCCAACGAGGCTTTTAATACTGATATTTTAATAAGTGAAGAAACATACAGGCTTTTAAGCAAGGATATTGTTTTTGAGGAAATGCCTTCAATTGAAGTCAAGGGAAAGAGTGAAACCCTGCGTGTTTTTTCTGTAATTAATTTTAAAAATTATTTTGGGCCTTCAACAATGGAAGAGGTGAGGCAGTCATGGCGAATATAGTTAACACAAGCCCAATAAAAAAAGTAAAAGTTCTCTTTCCCCTTTCCTTCAAACTTTGCCTAACAATTTCAGCAATACTGGTTTTATTTCTTGGCAGTATAATATTTTCTGTCTGGTTTTTATTTGGTCTTGATATCAGCAATACTGCCCGCTCTGACAATGACGGGATAAATTCCCGCGCAGCTTCTGCTGTTGAATCAAGGCTTGGCCAGATATACCTGGAAACAAGTCTTGCTCTTGGACAGGCAAACACAGAAAACCAGGAACGGCTTTTTGCATATTTCTATCACAGGAATCCGGGGATTGCCGCGGTAATTTCATTAAGCCCTGATGGCAGTGAAGAAATAATAATAAACCATAATTTTTTCCGCAGAAATGATATTGAAGAATTTATTGCCATTGATTTTTTCCGCATATACAGCAGCCGGCTTCTTGCGGATTTAAGCGGGACTGTATTGTTAAATGCCACGGAGTTTTTTTACGGGCTTCCTGTTTTGGCATTTAGTTTTCCATATAACTCATCCCATAACGCCATAGTCCTTTTTTCTTCCGCTGAACTTGCAGATTATTTTTCTTACAGCGCCAACCAGTCTTTTCTTGTAAGCAATACCGGAGAGGTTTTAATCCAGAGCGGTAATTTTCATAGCGGAGATGCAATCGCAGAATCTGTAATTAATACCGCAATGCATGACCTTTCTGCTGTTGAGATTCAAAGGGATATTGATAGACATATAAATTATATATACAGGGAAAATATTTTATTCAGCGAAGGGGTCTATGTCTCTGGCCGGTATATTGGATATGATGCTGCCTTGTTCACACTTGTACCCGCTTCTTTGGTGTATGAAGGAATCAATTCAACTACAAGGCGAAACCTGTACCTTGCACTAGCCATCCTGTTTATTTCACTTTTACTTATAAGCCTCTTTGCATATAGTTTGACAAAACAACTTGTTATTCTAAGAAAGGCAGCAGAAGACATAGAAGACGGCAAGTATCAGTACCCAATTCCGTTCAAGGTCTATGATGAATCCGGTTATCTTGCACAAAGAATGGAAGCCATGAGAACAGCGCTTCAGAATTTCGAGCTGTTTACAAACAAAGAGATTGCGCTTAATACAATTAAAGGCATCCTTAAACCCGGCGGTGCAATAAAGAGGGCAGTATTCCTTTTTACTGACATTCGTTCCTTTACCGCAATTTCAGAAAACATGACACCTGAAAACCTTATATATTTTATTAATTCATATATGGAACGAATGGTTAGCTGCATTATGGCAACCGGTGGTGTAATAGATAAGTTTATTGGAGATGCGATATTGGCGCATTGGGGCGCTGTTGCTGAAGAAGAAAAAGATGATGAAGCAACATATATAAAAGCTTCTCTGCGCTCAGCCCTGTTAATGCGAGCTTCTCTGCAATGCCTTAACCAGCGCGTAACAGGAAGAGCTCCTCCCTGGATTAATACAGGCACAGGTATTTCCAGCGGCAAGATTGCTGCCGGAATCATAGGGACTGATGAAAGGCTTGTGTATACAGCAATCGGTGATGCTGTAGCCCAGGCAGAAAAACTGGAAGCTTTTAACAAGCAATTTGGTACAGAGATACAGGTTTCTTCGCATACTGCAAATATGGTAAAGGGTGATTTTATTTTTGAAGAATTTATTTCATCCGATACATTTGCTTTGGTCAATGTAAAAAGCGATGAACAGTCAAGGCTCTTGATGATGGAAATGGAAAAGCTTCCAAAAATCAGGATGACAATTGCCCGGCAGTATGCCGGCCCGGAAGGTCCAAAAACACTTTATGAATTACGCAAGATTTTGGACATATCCACAGATGATGTAAACAAGGTATTTACGGATGATAAAGAGAAGAAGTTCAAAATTCAAAAGCCATAAACGGTACAGAAATCCCGGACGGGCTTTTATTTATATACTTTTCTCGCTATTTTGCCTTGCGGGTGCTGCCTTTAGTCTTTGGCTTTTTTGGACAGACCTTAATCAGATATTATATAAACAAAATGAACAGAGTGTAGGAGAGATTGTTCATAAACATAATAATGTGCAGCGCCGCTTTGGCTCAAGGCTTGCCTGGAATCTGGTTCCTGTAGGTTCACCTGTATACAACGGCGATCTAATACGCACGGCAAATCTTTCTGATGTTGGGATTACATTTATTTCCGGAGACAGCATAGAGCTTTCTGAAAATACTTTTGTTGTCATACATTATAACGAAGAAACCGGAAGAGTAATGATAGAGCTTATTGAAGGCAGAATTAACCTTAATTCGTTAATGGGTAATACCTCTGTACTTGCAGGGGGCCAGGAAGTCCTGGCAAGTCCAGGAAGCTATATTATCATAGAAGGCACAAGGGAACGTGCCGGGTTCCAGACTGTAAGCGGCTCAGCATTTATTGATGATTATGAGCTTGTGCCAGGACATTATATCAGCGCAGGGCCGGAAGGTATTACAGTTCTTCCTGAAGCTTTTTTTATAATACAGCCTTTGCCAAATCATGTGCATAATCCTTTAGACGGCGCCTTAAGATTTATGTGGGAAAATAAAGAGATAACAGCTCAAGAGCATATGCGTATTGAAGTATCGCCTGTTCGCAGTTTTTCTGTAATCGAACACACAATAGATCAGTATGACAATAATATTAATCATGCAGACCTTAGTCTTGCTCCCGGAGTCTGGTGGTGGAGAATTTACCAAATAAGGCGTGATACAGGAGAGCCTGCTTCTGCAATTTGGGAAAGCAGACTATCTGTAAGCCAGCCGGATTATCAGGAATTTATTACCGGAACCCGGCCAGAACTTCATGATGGTCTCCTTGAAATTGGGGACTTGACTGACGAGAACCCCTTTACCTTTTCCCGTCAAAGAACACTAGCACCAGTACCTGCTCCATTGCCTTCAGTACCTGCGCCCCGGCCTTCTACACCAACACTTCTTCCAAGGGCAACAGGTCTTGTACCAGCAGCAGGGGATTTAATTGACGGTGATTATTTAACAGAACACAGAGCTATTCTTTTTACATGGAATCCTGTACCTGGAGCTGATGCCTACCTATTTACACTAAGGCAAGACTCAGTAGTAATTATTCAGACAGAAGAAAATAGCATTGATTTTAACCCTGATGGAAACCTTAACAACGGCCCCTGTGTTTGGCAGGTAGAAGCCATTGCTTTTGCTCCTGACGGAAGTATAAGGCTGCGCGGTTTAATCGCAGAAAGCCGTTTTATTATTTCAGTTCCTGTGCCGCTTGCACCTGAACTCGATGATCCTGGGATACTTTATGAAAACTAAACTCTCTTTATGTTTAATTGCCCTTTTGGCAATATTCGTATCATTTCCGCTTATGGGACAAGAAATTGACAGCAATGCTGAAATTGATTCTTCTATTGATACTTCTATTGATACTTCTGTGGAGCCCAGAGCTGTTGTTCATCGTTTAAGCTGGCATCCTGTGGATTATGCATTGCGTTATGAAGCTGTTGTGCAAGTAAAGACCATAGATGATGAATGGGCAGAGGTAACAAGAAGAATAACAGGATTTACAGACACGTTTATCGACACACCGCTTTTTATTGGAAATTACAGGTTTATGGTTATTGTTTACGATCTTTTAGGACATCTGGGTGCTGAAAGCGACTGGCTAAGCTTTGATGTAAGGCCCGGCCCCCATATTGAAGAGCCTGTTATAATCGAAGAACAACTATATATTGAACAACCTGTAATAACAGAGATTGAACCTGTAATCACACCCGCAGAGCTCTCGTTATTACAAAGAATTATCGAAGAACCAGAAGATGAAGTAATTATAAACCTTGAAACAGAAAGGCCGGCAAGATCGATCTTTAGAGCAGAATTTGCCTATCAACCCCTTATTGTTCTGCCCTTTACTGATTTTAATGATGCTTATTCTTCTTCTTTAATTCAGCCTATTGGATTTGGAATCCGCCTGTCTGCAATGCCTATCAGGTTAAACAATGGGTATATTGGCCTTGAGATAAATCCATCTTTGCATATGGTATCAAATTATTTTTCTGGCCCTTCGCTTAGAACAGAGATTGTGAACCTGCCTGTTTCCATTGTCTGGCATATGGAGCTTAATTCTGATTCAGCGATTGAATTCCGTATAGGATGGGGCATGACTTATGTAAACCATTCCTTTAATTCAAGCCATGGCGAGACTCTTGCAAATATAGCTGACTGGAACAAGTCTCTTCAATTAGGAATTTCGTATAACTATTTTTTGAATGAAAGACTTTTTCTTAATGCAGGACTTGATTACTTGCATATATTTACAGACGAGATGTCCATAAATTATCTTCGTCCGTCTCTTGCGCTTGGCTGGTGGTTTTAGTGTATAATGTTTCAGAGGTTAGATAAATTATGAATGATCTTGAACCAGTCTCAAGGAATACACTTGCAAAACAGGGAGTAGCAGCAATAGCAGAGATTGGCGGCAGCATTCTTCTGCTTATTATGCATGTTTTTTTGGGCCGGATAAGACCTTTTGGCATTGCCCTGGGTCTGCTCATCGGAGGTATTGGCTTTGGCAGCCTGCTTTCAAAAGACAAGGAAGCAAAAAACCCCGGCCTTATTCTTGCCAGTGCAGGTATACTAGAGTTACTCTTTCAGTTTGGAAATGCTCCTATAAAGGCAATCTCAGGATTCATTTTTGTTTTTCTTTGCCTTGGACTCCTGGCTTTAGGTATATTTAACGGCATTAAATTCCTTAAAGGCCTTAACAGCAGAAGATAATCTTAAAGTGAAATTCTTTTTTGAAACCTACGGCTGCCAGATGAATACTGCAGAATCCGGCGCGCTAAAACTGGCTGCTTTTGAAAAGGGCTGGGAAGAAACCCTTACCCCTGATAATGCTGATCTTATTCTGCTCAATACCTGCTCTGTGCGTATAACTGCAGAAGAGCGTGTGCTTGGGCGTTTTGCCCATTATGCAGGGCTTAAAAAAAAGGGAAGGGAGTTTACACTTGTTGCAGCAGGCTGCATGGCACAGCGCCTTGGAGAAAAACTTCGCTCACAATTCCCAGCCATAGATTATGTGATGGGAACTTCTAGCCGTTCCAATTTCCCTCTTATTCTTGATGCAATAGGGCAGGGTAAAACTTTTATTGAAACAGATGAACTTCCAGCCTTTTCCTTTTCTTCCCTTCATCATGATAAAGAGGAAAGCAGCTTCCGCAGCTTTGTCCCTATAATGCATGGCTGCAATAATTTCTGCTCATTTTGCATAGTGCCATATGTGCGCGGCAGGGAGGTTTCCAGAAATCCCGATGATATTCTTAATGAGATAAATCTTCTTGGAGAAAAAGGAGTCAGGGAAATTACACTTCTGGGTCAAAATGTTAATTCATATAAATGGAAGAATATGGATTTTTCTGAACTACTTGAACTAACAGCAGCGAATGTACAGAACACTTCCATAAAATGGATAAGGTTTTTATCAAGCCACCCTAAAGATTTGTCAGAAAAAGCTATCAATGTGATGGCAAGAAATCCGGTTCTGTGCCGTCACCTGCATTTATGCGTACAATCCGGTTCCAATGCTGTTCTTAAGGCCATGAACCGGCAATACACACGCGAAAAATACCTTGATCTAACAAGGCAGCTTCGTAGCGCCATACCTGATATAAGCCTTTCCACAGACATTCTTGTCGGATTTCCCGGCGAAACCAATGATGACTTTAACGAGACCTTAAAATTAATGGAAGAAGTTAAATTTATCTATTCATTTATGTATCATTTTAATCCGCGCGAAGGAACCGCTGCTTTTACACTCCCAGATCGCATTCCGGATCATATAAAAAGCAAGAGGCTTGACCAGGTAATTGAATTACAGAAGCAGCATACAAAGGAGCTTTTAAAAAATCGCCTGGGGGATGAAGAAACTGTACTTATAGAAGGAATTTCCAAAAAAAATGCCGATGAATTAATAACACGCACTGAAAAAGATGAAATGGCTGTTGCTCCGGGGCACAGGTCATGGATAGGCTGTTTTGGCCGGGTAAAGCTTATTTCTTTGCAGGGGAATACTTTCAGGGCCAGTGAATTACAGCTTATCAATTAATGGAGTAAATTATGATACGTCTTATTTGTATTTTTGTAAGTTTTGCACTTTTTCTTGTTTTTATTATGCTGAATCTTGATAACAGGAGTAATATACACCTTGGTTTTCTGATTTTTGATGATGTACCTGTATATATTACTGCTTTCTTTTCAATTTTTATAGGAATGATTATTTCCATTCCCATGTACGCAGTATTGATGAAACGCAAGCAAAAACCAGAAAAACCAAAATCTGGCAAAAATGATAAAAATACTCCCAAGCATCCGGAATTTTTTGATGAAATCCCAAGAGAAAACGGGCCTTATGGAATAGATTAATTTATGAACCGTGTAATTTGTGGACTCTGTGTAATTTGCGGACTTTTCTCTCTCTCTCCGCTGGCTGCAGAGGCTATTAGTTTTACTGCGGAAATTGAAAGGCTGGAAAGACTTGCAGAAAATCCCGCAGAAAGGTTCCAGGCTCTTGCACAAATGGCCCGGCTTCATCAGCTTTCTGGAAACAGGGAAAAGGCACTTGAACTTTGGACCAGCGCTAGCAGCGCAGCTTCCAGCGCCGCCTCTGGCGCTGCTTCCAGCGCAGTGCCTGGTACTTCAAGGGATGATAAAATTTATCTTGAAGCCATAAAACTTATGATTGCCATGGGAGAATTTGAAAAAGCCGGAGAAGAGTTAAGAACTATTTTAATGTCAAACCGCAATCAGGATATACAATTATCAGCCTGGTATATTAATGCCCAGCTTGAATTATTCAGATCCGGAAACCGAGAACACCTTATTCAACTTTCAGGGATTCCCCAGTATTCAGATGTTCACAGTAAAATTAACTATACACTGTTTAGGGTATCAGGCGACACGACCTATCGAACAAGGTTAATTTCCATGCATCCCCGAAGTGTAGAGGCTGGAATTGTCAGTGATAACCCAGGTATTAATGCAGCTTTTACCCCGCAGTGGCTGCTTTTTCCTCCCAGAGAAGAACTGACTATAGCTGCTGCACCGACCGCTGCTGGTACACAAGCATCGTCTGCTCAGACAACACCTGCTGCTACGCCAGCCCCGTCTGCCCAGGCATCCCCTCAACCAGCCCCGGCTGTGCAAACAGCCTCGGCTGCGGCGGCTCAGCCAGCGTCAGGCGTAATGCTTCAAACCGGATTATTCAGCCGCGAAGACAATGCCAAAGCCCTGTCAGACAGATTAAGTTCCGCGGGATTTAGTCCTGTAATAACCCGCCGCAGCCTTAGCAACGGAGAGTTTTGGGCAGTTAATGTTCCTGCAGGCAATGATACAAATCAAACCATTGCACGCCTAAGAAGTGCTGGGTTTGATGCTTTCCCAGTTCAGTAGAATCTGGTTATTAATAACCTTTTAACATGTATATCTATCTATCACGGCAACGGGAAATTCTCCCTGTTTTTGTGACACACAACAATCGCTCTGTATCATACGTTTACTGGCTGTCTATAACCTTTATTGTCTTAGACTTTTGGCTTGATCCTAGGTTGGTGTAAACAAAATCAGTGAGAAGATTTCCCGCTTGCCTGCCAGTAAGATGTGCTTGCTTAGAGATATTATTAACCACTTAATGAATGTTAGGGAATGTGATTTTTCTTCTAGGTTTAACAGATTTTTTTTCTTGCAAAATATGTCTGCTCGTGTTAAAATAATACTATGATTAACAAAAGCAAATTTGGAATTTGGGCTATTATCACGATTATAGCTCTAATAGGGTTTTGCATAACCGCCTGCGCTGAAGAAGAAGATGACACCATTCCTCTTCCTACACCTATAGGATGGCTAACTATCAATGACATTGATGAACATAATGGTAAATATGCTTTTGTTGGCGGTTCTGATCCTGTTATTCTTGGCATGCAATCTTTTAGAGGCAATCTTGAAAATCCAGAGACATGGCGATTTGGATTAGTACCAATTTCTGGCGGAACAGTTTCAATACCTTTGTATATTGGCCTTTCAATACCTGTCGAAGCTTATGGTGGAAATCATGATGTTGATCATGTTTATGTTACAATATTTAATACACAGACTGTTTTATTTGCCAGCATTAATGATAATGATAGTAGAATAGTTGATGAACAGTTTGTTGCGAGAACAAAAACATTCTCAAACGGGAATTTAACATTAAGCTGGACAACTCCTGCTGATTGGATGGATTAGTGGCAGCAGGGCAAAGATTCCTCACAGTTTAACCACTATCCACCTTCATTCTCCGTACTCTCCGCGCCTCTGCGTCTTGGCGTGGAAAAAATCCGACTAATGCCTATTGCACGATCTCTGCCTGTAGCGTCAGGCTAATTGACCTCTCGTGGAGTCTTTGTATACCGCGCGTGCCAAGACGTACCCTTGAAAGTGTGATGGTTTCCATGGATGGAATCCCGTGTTCCTGCATAACCCTGGATGCATCTTCAAATTCAACAAGATATGTTTCTCTTGGCCCTGTATTGCTCATTATTCCTGTATTAAGGTTTTCTATGGGCCGCAGTTCCAGGATCTGATCATTATTCATAATATAAAAGGCATATTTTCCCTGTATTGTGTTTTCTGCGGAAATTATCCTGAAATTTCCCTCATGGTCAAAGTGAATTGTGCCAATTGGACTGCTATAGACAGCATTGATATGAGAAATCATTGCAGAATGTTCTCTGATATTTTCCTGCACATGGGTTTTTCTGTAAGAGCCGTCCCATAGGGCATCCATCCCTAAAATAAAGCGTACATTGTCAAATACCTTAATCCGTATGCTGTCAAGTGATTCCAGTTCAATATCTATGGAACGTCTAAAAGTGGCTATTGATAGGTTTTGGCTTCTGATAAAGATTCCAAGTCGTGTTGAAAATGCGTTTTCCCAGATAAAAACCTGTTGAGTTTCATTTTCATAAAATATAATTTCCCTGTTTACTGGGTCAAAATAAATATATTGCCTTGAATCTATTGTTCCCTGTGGGCTTATATAATACCAAAGTCCGGCTGTAAAATCCTCAAAGGTTCTTTGATCCCGTAAAAGCTCCCGCACACGCTGCTGTTCAACCTGCGTACCATGGATATAGACAATCCTGCTCTGCTCATACATCCCGGATAGGGCATTAAAATCATATATAATTTCAATCTGATCCATCAGATTGTCAGATTCCTGATTTCTGGCATTGGCAACAATGGAAAAACTCTGTCCGCTGGTCATTCCAAGCTGGTAAGCCTGGGATCGTTCAAGCTCCCTGATCAATATTGAACCATCTACAATTATCTCCCCTATCTGATGAAATGGAGGATTATCTTCCATACCTGTTCTGTAGTATTCATTTTTTCTGAATATGGTCAGCGTATGCTCTCCTAAATTGTTCATTCCGGAAACAAGAACGCTGACACTTCGGTCGCCAATAAGGTCAAGGGTAAAAAGTGAAATGGTTCCTGGTTGTGTTGCTGCTACAGGGGCAGACCAGACACGCCTGTATTCCCTTAAATACGGGTCATAATCAATATAACTTATATATATGGGATTCCCAGGTTCCATGAGATTTCTGTATGCAACTATTTGTTCATCATAAAAATCATTGTCAAAGTCCTGATTTATTAGAGTTACAAAAATCTCTCCATCTTCCAGAGGCAGCCTTAGGGTCATCAACTCCATACGGGCCAGCTGTTCAGCTGGATTTACATCATCAAGAAAATATTGAAGGGTTTGGGGGATAATAACACGTCCATGGGGTAATTCAGGTGTATTATCTGAACCAGCTGAAAGCGGAAAAATAACCAGGAAAACAATCCCTAAAACAGTCAGGATAAAGAATCCCAATATAAAGTTTCTTGCCAGTTTATTATTCATCAATATAGCTTCGTATTTTCCTGTAACAAACTTAATTGCTGTTCATAAAGGCTGTTGCAGCTTGATTTGCCCTTTGAGCAATATTGGGGTCTATTACAAGCGCCTGCCATTGGGAAGACCTCTCTGTCCTGAACCAACGGAAAAGTCCTGCAGAACCGCCGCGAAATGATGAGGCCAGGGCTTCTGCGGAGCTGCTTATCAGAATTGTATAATTAATCCGGTTTCCGCTCGGGTTTTCCCGGCTTGCCATACTGGCTGCTTCCCGGACAGCGCCTGAAAAATCCGGATTTGTACCTGCAATCTGGAAACCTGCCAGTATTTCTTTGGCTGTGCTTGTTTGACCGGATATTGTCTCTGAATGGAGAATTCTGGCCTGATTCCCAGCAGTCCAGATTACCAGCCTGTCTCCGTCCTGTAACAAGCGGTCAATCAGCTCTGTATTTATCCAGGCAAGTATTTCGTTCCTGTCTTCCCTTAGTCTTTCTGAAGCATCTACTATTATATAGAGATCCAGGGGTATTTGCCGGTTTTGAGCAAAAAGCAGCCTTGGGCCTTGCTCCAGACCAGGAAAAAGCATAAAAAGCGCCAAGAGTACAAATTTGATAAAATTGTTAATTTTTACTGTTTTCATAATATTATTTTATCACATTTTTTAAATAAATTTGCAATAAAAAGCAATAAAAAGCTTTTATTTTCTACAAACTATTGATATAATACAAAAAGTGTTGTAGAATATATCTACTCTAAGATAAAATTTTTATAATAAGGAGATTTAAAATGGGATCTATTGACCTGCCCAAAAGCCCTAATGTATTCCATCCGGAGAAGCCGAGTGCCGTAGGTTCTCGTAACTCATTAGCCCAGGAGTATAGGGATCAACAAGCTGAAGTAAATCAACTGTTGGAGGAAGAAACCAACAAAGTTATCCATCACCTGACTGCCAGACTGCCAAAGGATGTTCTTGAACGCCTTGACGTTATGGGCGGTTTAAAGGAAAAACTGTATAACTACTTCAATCAGAACTACCAGAATATGTTCAATCGTTACATGGTAACGAGTGAAGATGAAATGGTAAAAAAAGTCAGGAACTTCATTGATAAAGAAGAAACCCTGGTTTTGGCACGCTATACGCCAAAAGAAATTGCCAAATTATTGGATGAAGTCGGCGGAGCTGACAAGTTCAATACTGGTGAAATCGAAAAATCCATCGTCAATATGTACGGTCATTTGCAGGGCCATGTCCAGCGCGGTGTAAACGAACTTGAAACACATACAAACAGCATACTTCGCCAAAAAACCGATACAGGCGCCTTTGTCCGCGGTGAAAACGCATACTCCATTGTAAAGTGTGCATTCAAAGACAATCTTGTTAAGCCCAAAACCGTATCTGATGTTAAACTTTCTGTAAATATTCTTGATTCAGAGCTTATCAGCCCGATTTTCCATTATCAGGTAACTGTTGAATATCTGATTAAGGACCTTCTCAGCAAGCATATTGTTGATTCAATCGACCAGGCTATTGAGCAGATCAAAGATAACAGGATCGATCAGGGCCTCGAAGAGCTCACAGACAGCGAAATTATCTTCAGAAAAATCGGTCTGGTTCAAAACTATACTGATGATGATGTAGAAAATCCAAAATCCAAGCGCTATTCTGTTGTTGCCAAGGAATTAATGGAAAAAATCGATGGATTAAGGGCAGAAATTGACCCCGAAACCTTTGATCAGATTAATATCCGTGAAAACATCAAGAAAATCGTTGATATTGAAAACATCAGGAACCGCGGATTTAACACAGCCATCAACTCAATTACTTCAATCCTTGATACATCCAAAATGGGGTATCAGTACATTGAAAACCTCAAAAATGCCAGGGAAGTCATTATCCGTGAATACGAAGACACAGATGTTGCCAACCTGCCAGATGAAAGATACCAGATCATACTCCGGTATTTTGACAATGCCCAGCTTAACGAAGACCGCAAAGCCTATGATGTTCAGATGAAGAGCTTTGAAAACGAAGTTCAGCACATTTGGGATGTTCTTGAAGTCATTTACCAGAACGCAAAAAGCGCCTGGAAAATCAATGATTTCCAGGATCTTGCCAAGAAAAACAAGAACAAGATTCAAAAGCTTATCAAATCCAAATCCGGCGAGCCTGCTTACGAAGACATTGCCAAGGTTTGGGACGAAATTTCCTTTATCAATGCCGGCGAAACAGAAGTCGAAAGATCCAACCGCACCTACATCTATGAAAAAGACAAGATTCGCCAGCGCATTATCCTTATGCGGAACAGGATGAAAGCAATGTATACCTACCAGTATCCGATCGAAAGAAGGGTAATGGAAGATCGCCTTGCATTCCTGGAAAAAGAATACTACCGCTTTGAATACATGATTAACCCCTACCACCTGCAACCAGGTATTCTGCTTGATGTTGACATTACATCCATCAAGAGGAAAAAAGCCACTCTCGATGCCATGGCCAATGTTCTTAATGAATTCCTCCACGGCGTTTCCAAAGGCTTCCAGGACGCAGCATTTGCATCATTCTCAAGGCGCAGATCAACTGTAAGGGAAGACATCAGCCAATCCTTCGGCGCAGTCGGCGATGATGATGCAGTTGCAGCCCCGTCAACCAGTTCTTCATACCTTGATATGATCAACACTGAAAGCGGAACAGCTTCACCCAAAGCCATTGCAGCCCCCAAACGCGGACGCAAAGCTGCTGTTAAGTCCAGACGCGGCGGCGGAGCCAAGAGAGGCGGCAGACGCGGCGGCGGCAGAGTTGGGCTTTCCGAAGTTTAATTAAGACCGAGCTGAATTAAAAACGAAGCGCCCTCACCTGATTACATTTATGTGTTTAGGCGGGGGCGCTTTTTCTAAGAGGTTAAAAGTGAAAAGAGAATCAACAAATCTGGAAATGTTATCTACACGGGATGGATTCAATAGTGCAGTCAAACATATGAATAGAACCATTGAAGTTTCAGGATCTCTTAAGGGTAATGCCAATCTGGGAGATATCCTGTATGAAATGGGAGACGAAAACCTCTCCGGAGACAAGAGTGCAATACTTATAAGGATGCTTTTGGTAGATAAACTTGGGTATGTATCAGTCTCTTCAAATTTGGAATCTGTTGCACAGGATATTACTTCCCTTGCAAAAGAATTTGAAAAATGGAAAGCTGTGGATCTGGTAGCTGCTTATTATCATCCTGATTTGGGATTATTAATAGCCAATCCCAAAATGGCAGAAGAACTTGCTGGTTTTGGGATGCTCAGAAAACGGGAGCTTATGGTAATATATGCCGGAAAGCTTGAAAACCCGCCTGATGCTACCAGCCTTAAAGCAGCTAAAATGGCTATAAGTTTGTTTGAAGGCAAAAAATTAAAAGCACCGCCGGAATTTCTTAAGGGAAGTTTTACTGTAAAAAAACTTAAAAAGAGCGAACCAGAACCAGAATTAAAAAAATCATCTCCTGCCAGAACAACTGCAAAAGCCGGCAAGGCAAAAGCTGGTAAAGCACCTCCGGCCAAAGCTACTGCAAAAGCTTCTGTAAAAGCTCCTGTTAAGAAAAGTGCCAGGGTTGCTCCGCCAGTGGTTACAGCAGCAGCGCCTGCCATTTCCAAAGGCCCGGTGCGCATGACACCCATGTATTCGGTTGTTGTTTCCAATGAGCTTTTCCATAATGGAAATGTCGAAGCCTGGAAGCGTATTATTAAAAGTTTTAATAATAAATACCCGGATTTACAGGTTTTTATTTATTATGAAGGTGAGCGTATTCTTGATATAAATACCCTCTTTAAATGGGGCAAGGTAAAGCACGGAAGTGCCATTCAATTTGCGATAGCAGGGAATGACATTAAAGATGTAGCAAAATTACAACGCTATCTTGTACAGGGAGCCTCGAGCCGCTTTGAAGCTTTTCTTCGTGGTCCTGTAAACAGCACCATCAATCTATTTTAAGGGGAAAATATGGACAGCAGAATACACTTTTTTAGTCAGAAAGATGTCATCTCCAGGAAAATCGAAAGTGAAAGATTGGGGATAAGGGGCCGCCAGGCCAATGAATTTGCAGAACTGGGTTTCCCTATATTACCGGGCTTTATTCTTGATACTGATATTGCTTCAGAAATCAAGATCAATGAGATAAAAAATGATTTGTCTGCCCTGATAAACAAATGCGAAAAAATAACAGGGAAAAAATTTGCGGATACAGAAAATCCCATGTTGTTAAAGATAGTTATATCTTCCAACCTGGCAATTACAACCTATCCTGCCTTGCATAACTTTGGTCTTGTTAAATCTACAATAGCGGGATTTGCCAATAATGTTGGTAAAGATTTTGCAGCCAACGAGGTAATATTCCTTATCCGGGGCATGCTCAAAATTGAGGAAAGGATCAAGGAGCTTGAAGGTAAATCAAAAGAACAGGGTGAGATCTCAAGCCGCATAAGAATTGTTGAACGCATGCTTGGCATTAAAGGGCCGTCAAATGAACTGGGAGCTGATGATAAACCCATTCCCATTAATAAAAGCGCTGAATTCTACATGAACGAATACGCAAAATACCTTCCCAAAGGTTATTTTGACTCTGCTGAACAGCAGCTTCATATTACATTAAGCCAGATTTCACGCATGTTCCAGATGGATGATCAAAATGATACAGATACTGCTATTATCGTTGCTCCTATGGTTTATGGCAATTATGGAAAAAACTCATGTTCAGGGGATTTCTTTAGCCGTAATGTTGTTACAGGCGAGAAAAAACTCCATGGAAAATTCTTTAGGGGTAAGTTTAATGAGATGGGCGCTTCAGGCCAGGATATAAATAAGATTGATCCCAAGCACCTTAAAGATCTGCAAAAAATAGCATGGACACTTGAGGACAAGCTAAAGGAAATAAGGCTTGTTCGTTTTACCATTGAGAACGGCAGGCTTTGGCTTATTGAGCAGCGCCAGGTAGAATCAAAGTCTACCCAAGCTGACTTAAAACTGCTGCTTGATCTTGCAAAACGTAAAATTGTTGACAATGATTATGTTGTCAAGGCAATCGATCCATTAAGGCTCAATGAAGTGCTTCATCCTGTAATCGATCCTTCCAGTGCCAAGGGGCTTAAATCCTGGCAGGGCGGCATAGCCGGAGCTCCCGGAGCAGCTATTGGCAGGGCTTACTTTAGCACAGAATCACTGCTGCAAGCTCAAAAACTGCATCACCAGAGGGGTGAAGATACAAGAACCATACTTGTACTATATTCCTCTTTTGCAGAAGATGTAAAAGCCATTGAGGTTAGTACAGGTGTACTTACTGTTGAAGGCGGATATTCAGCCCATGCATCGGTTGTTGCAAGGCAATACGGAAAAGTCTCTCTTGTAGCACCGGAGTTAAAGATCAACGGCAAAAAAGCCACATTGGGGAACTTAAGTTTTTCTGAAGGTGATTTATTAACATTAGATGTACCTTTTTATGGCCAGTCAACTGTATACAGCGGAACCGCTGCCCTTATAGAGCCTGAACCAGAAGAATCCGGTTTATTGGACTTTATTCAGATTATCAAGGGCTGTATCAAAAAATTCCACATTCGCTGTAATGCTGATACACAGCGTGAAGCAGCTCTGGCTCTGTCATTTGGAGCAGAAGGTATTGGTCTTTGCCGTACAGAACATATGTTCCTTAAAGCAGACAGAATCCATGCTTTCCGGGAAATGCTTCTTTCAAGCAATGTAAAGGAAAGGGAAAAATCCCTTGCAAAACTCCAGGGAATGCAGCGGGATGATTTCTACGGACTCTTAAAAGTGATGAAAGGCAAGGAAGTTACGATAAGGCTTTTGGACTCTCCATTGCATGAGTTCATGCCGCATAATGATGATGAACTTGCTTCATACTTAAATTATCTTAAGACCGTAAAAAATATTAAGCCGAATAAATCCGATATCCAGGCCAGGATCGAAAACCTGCACGAGTTTAATCCCATGCTTGGACACAGGGGCTGCCGTATAGCGGTTTCTTACCCGGAGATTTACGCTATGCAGATCAAGGCTATTTTTGAAGCTGCTTTTAAACTTAAATCTGAGGGAATAGATGCAAGGCCGGAGATCATGGTACCCATAGTAATGAATGCATCGGAACTCAAACTCATTGCTTTTGGCAAGAAGATTGAAGGTGCAAATTATAAGGGAATTGTTGACATTGAAGATGAGCTTAGGACAGCAAAAAAGGCAAAAGCTGTTGATTACAAGATTGGCACCATGATTGAACTCCCGGCAGCTGCGCTTGGCGCAGGAGAAATTGCCAAATACGGCAGTTTCTTTAGCTTTGGAACAAATGACTTGACCCAAACCACATTAGGAATATCAAGGGATGACTTTACAGCCTTTATGCCTGACTATACCTTGTTTGACCTTATTGACGGGAATCCTTTCAGCACACTCGACAGCCGTGTCAAAGAGCTTATTTCCATTGCAACCACACGCGGAAGACTTACAAGGCCAGACCTTGTATGCGGACTCTGCGGCGAGCATGGGGCTAACCCGGCCAATGTGCGGTTCTGCATGGAAGCAGGTCTTGATTATGTTTCTTGTTCGCCTTATTCTGTGCCAATTGCACTTCTGGCAGTGGCTCAGGCAGAGCTTGATACACAGTAAATGAGGCTGTCCGACTTTTCGGACATCGCCAAATAAAAAAACCCCGCCAAAAGCGGGGTTTTTTTTGCTCAAGTAAAAAAGGCTTAGTTCGCGTATTCACCCTTGAAAGACATATTCTTTTGAATAACAGCAACTGTCTCTTTGGACACTTTTTTTGCATCTGCCTGGGGAATTCCAGCGTCTTTATTATAAGACTGTTCAAAGAATTTTGACAATGTAGTATAAAGATCCGGTAGTTCATAAAAAACAAAAGAAATATTAAGGCCCACAGGCTTAGCGATTGTAAATGAGGACAGGGATTCTATGGGTTTCTTTGCCATATATACCTTGCTCTGATTTTTTGCCACATGGACATTAAGTTCACTAAACCTTAAAGGAATCTGATCCTCTTTATCCCTTAAATAAGGCTCAATTGCCTTGTGGGAATATGTTGCAGGCTCAATAAGAATGTGCATCTTTTTTCCAGAAGACTGGAATGTCAGCCCTGTACCATCCGGGTATATGGCCTTTACACCTGAATAAGAGATTACTTCATATACCGAATACCCAGTATTTGAGTTTATGAAAGACGACACAATATAAGCCTGATCCTTTGGGAGCTTATCCTGGGCATAAGCCTCGAATAAATCCATTGCTTTAACAGCCATATATTCCTCCATATTTACCTATAAATTTATATACATTATAACCTATTTTTACTATTCTGCAACAGTCTTTTATTGAATTTCTATTATTTTTTTCGTTTTTGAGCTTCTTCTTCAAAGTGTTCTGCCTGGGCCTTATTTTTATTTTTGCGTGCAATTATTGCCATCCACATATAAGGCCTTGGGTCTTTGCGGTCAAGTTCTGCTGCTTCCCGCAGAGATTCCAGAGCTTCTACCACCTTTTTGTTTCTAAAATAAAGTATTCCCAAAGCCATGGATAAATCAGATGATTTTTTGAATATACCTTTTGCTTTTTCAAGAATTGCAATGGCATATTTTGAACCGCCCCCGCGTTCAAGGCATCCGGAATACTCCAGAAGCAGTTCAAGATTGTCTGGTTTTTCCCTTAAAAGAGCTTTTAGGAATATAGCTGCTTCGCGAAAACGCCCGGTTTTACGATATGCATAAGCCAAAACACGGCGCAGGCTTTGGTTGGAAGGCTCCCTTAAAAGAAGTCTTTCAAGTTCTTTAATTGCTTTGGAATACTCAAATATTTTTATAAGGAAGAGTGCCATTTCCCTGCGTATGTTAAAATTTGACGGCCATTGTTCCAGGTATAAGTTGAAGGCTTCAGCCAATTCATCAGCCTGGGCTGGATCCTCTGCAGCTTGGATTTCCAGAGCTGCTATTTTTCCAAGCCAGGCTTCTTCGTGGTTTTCTTTTAAATAAACGGTTTTTTCAAACCAGTTTCTAGCTTCTTCTGCAAAGCCCAGTTTTAGATAGGTTTCTCCCAAAGCAAACATCAATTCCGGCTCTGGTCCCAAAGCGCGTACAGCATTCTGCAGCAGGCTGAGGTTTTTTTTATCATCTTTGGATGTACGTACATCTAAAAGTACAGAGAATCTATTTATTAAATCCGCTTCCCCGCCCAGGCTTTTTGCTATTCTAAGGGCTTTTTTTAATGCTTTCCAATTTTTTCCTTCCCAGCAAACAAGAATATCAGAATACCAATACTGAAGTTCCTCTGGTTCCTGTTTCTGTGCCCTTTCCAGATGATTATGGGCAGATTTATAATCATGCAGGTTTCTTAAAGCCTCTGCATAAAGAGCATGGAAGAATGCTTTGTTATTGAAACCCAAAGACTCATGGAAAAAATCAATGTTTTTTAGGCAATTTCTGCACAATTCTGCTGCTGGTCTCCATTCACCTGCTTCCAGAAAAGAGCGGATCATAAAAATATCTATAAGGCTGCTGTTCCATGAAAGTTCAGGGACATTTGGTTCAACAGAGCGGATTATTTCTATATCTTCCTTTGCCTCTGTATTTTTTCCCAAAGCCATTAAAACCGAGGCTCTTGACCAGCGAATTCTCCTGTCTTCAGGCGCAAATTCCAGGGCGCGTGTATAATGTTTTAATGCTTCGTTCAGCTTTCCGGTCTCCCGGCTTGCCCTGCCCAATTCAAGCCTAAGGAAGGGGCTGTCTGCCCTTTCACCAGCATTTTCCAGCACAAACCTTAGCATCTGGGCGCCTAAATCATAATCATTTATTCTGCAAAGACGCACCCCGCGTACTAATAATGCGTTTAGATAAGCCCTGTATATGCGGTTGTATTCTTTTTTGCCAAGGCCTATTTCTTCTGCTGCTTCTACAGCATTCTGGAGAATATTTACCGATTCCCTGGAATTTTTTGATTTTAAATAAGCTGTTCCCAGCAAGGCCATTGTCTGGATGTTCCTGGGATGAAGCTCAAGCGCTTTTCTTAAAAAAGGAACTGCTTTATATGGCATGGAAACTGTTAAGTATGTACGCCCCATATAAAGGTAGCCCTGGCTTGAATTGGGCTTTAGTTTTAAATAATCATTAAAAGCAGCTATTGCTTTGGAATAATCTCCAAGCGCATGGAAGGTTCGGCCTAAAAGCAGCCAGGTTTCAGGAATAATAAAAGTACCGGACAATAGCTCTTCAAGTATTTCAAGCGAGCGTTTATAATCCCCGTTCTTTCCCGCGTCAATAGCACTTTTGAGTTTTTTGTATTCTTTTTCACCTTTTTTTGCCAAACTCATTATTTTATTAGTGTATAGTGAACAGTGAACAGTGGGTAGTGGGTATTGATAAAGGGGCTTGCATGTTTTCTTACTCCCGGTTAAATTTCAATTATGACTGATGTTCACAATGATATGCTTGATGAAAATGATTTTGATACTGTTTTATCTCCGGATATTGAGTTCAAGGGAACACTCAATTTTAACAAGCCTTTTTTAATCCGCGGTAAAATGACCGGGGATATTTCTGCTCAGGGCTTATTGGTTGTTGATGAAGACGCAACAGTAAACGCCAATATCAGGGCTACAAGGGTAATAATCCGGGGTACTGTTGTTGGAGATGTAAATGCTACGGAAAAAGTTGAAGTTACAATTACCGGGAAACTGACAGGTAATGTTACAGCTCCGGAAATTTTAATGGAAACAGGTTGTTATTTTAATGGCCGCTGTACAATGACGAAAAACAACACACCATGACTTTATTTAAAAAAGGGCTTCTCATTCTTGTTTTCCTTTTTCTTCTTGGACCTGTATTAAAAGCACAATTTACTCCTGATGCTTTGCTTGAATTCAGAAATGGTAATCTTGAACGTGCGGTAAGTATATGCCTGAGTGAAATTTCAGTGAATCCAAATAATATTGAGTCTTATGTAGTACTGTGCTGGAGCCTTGTCAGCCTTGGCCGGTATTCAGAAGCTCTGCAATATGCCCAGACAGGACGGAATCTAAATCGCTATGATCCGCGTATTATTCAAATTCTTGGCGAGATCCATTATTTTGAAGGCAGAAATACCGAGGCACTCCAGGCTTTCCAGGAATATATCAGCCTTGCACCGCAAGGACAGCGCATAGACAGGGTTTATTATCTTTTGGGTGAAATTTATATTCGCCTTGGCCGTTTTAGATCTGCTGATATTGCCCTTACAACCGCAGTACACTGGGTTCCCGGAAATGCACTCTGGTGGACCAGGCTTGCCTATGCCAGGGAAAATGCCGGTGACCTGCCGGAAGCAGCAATTGCCTACAATCAGGCGATTGTATTGAATCCCCAGCTAACAGATGCACACCGCGGCCTTGAAAGGGTAAGGCAGGCAATGGCTGTGCGTACCAGATTTTAATTTTTTCTCCAATGCCATTTTCTGTTGTTGCTTTTTATACCCTGGGCTGCAAGCTCAACCAGCTTGAGAGCGAAGCCATTGCCGCTGCCTTTGTGAAAAAAGGCTTTGCTGTTATACCCTGGAATGAAAACGTATATTTGCCTGATGCTCTGGATTCTTCATCAAAGCCTGAAATTCTTGTAATCAACACCTGTACAGTAACTTCAAAATCCGAGCAAAAAGCCCGTCGTATTATACGCAAGGCTTTAAGGGATGCTGCACTTAAGCTAATAATAGTTACCGGCTGTTATGCGCAAGTGGAGGCAGAAGCTCTGTATTCTTTGGAATCCCTGCATAGCAAGCGCCTTTATGTGATAAACCAGGATAACAAACATCTGCTGTTGAAGCTGCCTGATGATTTAAAATCTGCTGACCATGATTTTTTTTCCAGAGCCAATGAAAGAAAATCTCCGGCTGACACATCCTTTTTATATGAACCGGATCAATTTACATTTCATTCCAGGGCATTTGTAAAAATCCAGGACGGCTGCGACAACAATTGCGCTTTTTGCAGAACAAGCATTGCGCGCGGAAAGAGCCGCAGCCTTGAAGCTGAAAAAGTGCTTGATGTTCTAAAAGCACTTGAAGACAAAGGCCATGAAGAAGCTGTTCTTACAGGCGTTAATATCTCGCAATATTCTGATGAAAAAAGCTGTCCCAGCCTGTCATCCCTGCTTGAATACCTTGTTTCAGGTACATCAAACATTCGCTTAAGGCTTTCTTCCATTGAACCTGATATTATAGACAAGAAATTTATCCATGCGGTTTCGCATAACAGGATAAGACCGCATTTTCATATTTCCATGCAATCCGGGAGCATGGCAGTCCTTGAACGCATGAAACGGTTTTATGATCCTGAACAAGTGCTTGAAGGCATCAGGCTGCTGCGCACAGTCAAAGACGATCCTTTTCTGGGCTGCGATATTATTGCAGGTTTTCCAGGAGAAACTCCAAGCAATTTTGAAGAAACCATGGACTTTGCGCAAAGAGCTGATTTTTCCGGAATCCATGCATTTCCATTTTCAAAGCGCCCAGGAACTGATGCCTGGAACATGACACAAAATCGTGTAACAGAAAGGGAAGCAGGCCTTCGTGTAAAAACGCTTGCGGACCTGGCCTTAAAACAGAAAGAGGCTTATATAAAACGCTGGATTGGCAGGGACATTGAAGCCATTATAGAAGAAGACTCTGTTAAATTGCCGGGTTTTTCCCCTGCCATGTCAGCTAACTATCTGAGGCTGCTGGTTAAGGCTGCTAATGCGTTGGAACTTATTCCCGGCAAGGCCTATAATTGCCGTATTGTATCGAGCTTGGAAAATTATCCCATTACTCCAAAGATTACAGGGTTTGATGCAATCGCTGAGATTTAATGAATTTACCTTTATCCCTCTCTGTGCTCTCTGTGTCCTCCGTGTCTCCGTGCGAAAAAACCAGTAAGTTAATACTTAAACTCCGAATCCCCGATAAACTCGCGTAATATACTTTTTCCCGGAACATATTGCGGAGGAATAGGAGTAAAGTTTTCAAGGAACGTAAGAAGTCTTACAGCTTCTGCATATTCATGCATGCCAGGTTTTATTGAATGAAGCAGAGGTTCTGCGTAAAACTTTAAAACAGACAGCTCATAATCAAGCGCTGAGTTAAATGCCGCATCAGCTTCGTTCTGGAAGGGGAATATGTGCTTGTTTTCTCCGCGCAGAACACTTGCCCACATCTGGAATGTTCTGATTGCTCCTGCTCCGCGGAACTGGCTGTCTCTTACCATGCGGCGCAGCAGTCTGTTATCTCTTGTGGGAATACGGTTATGGTCATCCAGGTTAAGCTGGGTAAGGGCGGAAACATAGAGTTTGAATTTCGACTCACGGTCTATTGAGGGTGTAAGCTCATCATTAAGGCCATGGATGCCTTCTATGATTAACATGGTACGCTTGTCCAGTTTAATTGTCCTGCCCCCGCTTTCCCTGCGCTTGCCGGATTTAAAGTCAAAAACCGGAAGTGTAACTTCCTTTCCTGCATGGAGAGCAAGGAGCTGCTTATTCAAAAATTTTATATCAAGGGCTTGCAGACATTCAAAATCAGGCTTACCGTTTTCATCAAGGGGAGTATCTGCTGTTCCCACATAATAGTCGTCAAGGCCTATTGCAATGGGTTCAATGCCCATTACCTTTAGAGCAAATGATAAACGTTTTGCAGTAGTGGTTTTACCTGAACTGGAAGGCCCTGCAATAAGAATTGTTTTTACACAGTCTTTTCTTTTATAAATCTGTTCGGCAATTTCAACAAGTTTTTTTTCTTGAAAAGCTTCTGCAATATGGATATAGTCCCGGATAGAACCATCGGATATCATGCGGTTAAGATGTCCTACCGCATGTACTCCGATAATCCGTCCCCATTTTTTATATTCATTGTATACTGTGAATAATTTTGGAATATCCCTGAAAGCATCTATTTTTTTATCCTGACATTGATTATGGCTTGATGGAGGAAAGCGAAGAAGAAAACCGTCCTGGTAAGCCATCAATTCAAAAGTAGTAAGGAGTCCAGTCCGGGGAAGCAGGGGAGCTATATAAAGATCAATAAAATTACCGCATTCATTTATCTGTATTTTTGATTGATTTCTGTCAGATAAAAGCAATGCAGTATCTGTTTGCTGATTTTTTGTGAATAATTCCAGGGCTTCGTTATATGCAATAAAACGGCAATTAATGGGCAAATCTTTTTCAACAAGAGAATGCATCCCAACAGAAAGTTTTTCTATCTGTTCTTTTTTTGGTTTTTTCCCTGTAGTAAATGTATAATAAAAACCGTTCCCCATGGAATGGCCTATATAAAGCCGTTTATCAGGAAATAATTTTCTTGCAGCAACAGATAACATGAATGCCAGGGTGCGGCGGTATATTGCTCTTCCTTCAGGGCTGTCAAGCAAAACAGGCTCGAGGACTGCGTTTACTTCCAGGCGGTCATTAAGTGAAAGTATCTCGTTGTTTACTTTCATGGCTGCAATAAGACTTGAGTCTATTCCAAAGTGCTGCATAAGGGATTCACCCCTTGTTCCCGGAGCGTAGTTAAAAACATTACCGTTTATTTTAATTGTTATGTTTTTTTCTTCAAGTTTCATTTTTTTAAACTCCTTTTAATCCCATGTTACTGTTCCTAAATAATTTTTTATTAAATTTAATTTAAGACTTCTTAGCTTTTCTGATATTGATATTTTATATATATGAGGGTTTAACAGGCGTTTGTAACTTTGATCAAATGTATCAAGATCACGGTGCATAAAACTGCTTATTTCAACTAACGAAGGGGGAGTGAATATTAATTTGCCGTTCTCCATTCTTTTTTTCTGAAGCGGCTCCGCGCGCCCTGTAACTTTATGTGTAATATTTCTGTAGTCTGCAGAAGGATGCCAGAACGAGTAAGAGCATCCCTTTTCAATATGTTCCCTGTTTTCATCATCATCAAGAACAAGGACATCTGCTATGCACATTTCTTTTTCATCCCTGATTCTGTAAACCTGCTTTACGCCCGGATTTGTTGTTTTGTCCGGGTTATCGGAAAACTTCATTACAGCTTCAAGGACTTTGTCCTTGTTTTCGCGGGCAGCCATCTTATAAACTCCTGAGAATGAAGCTTCGTTTCCGCCTGTAATCATTCTGGTTCCCGCACCCCAGATATCTATGGGAGCACCTGCATTTTTTAATGTCTCGATAATATATTCGTCAAGATCGTTTGACGCTGAAATTATCGCATCCGTAAATCCGTTTGCGTCCAGTATATTGCGGACTTCCATGGATAGATAATGTATGTCTCCGGAATCAAGCCTTACACCGAATTTTTTTCCGCGGGCTGCGAGCTTTTTTCCGGCCTTTATTGCATTCTGTATTCCGCTTTTTAATGTATCGTAAGTATCAATAAGGAAAATTGAATTGTCAGGATAAATATCCGCATAAGCATTAAATGCTGCTTCTTCATTTTCAAAAGCCATTATCCATGAATGGGCCATGGTTCCAACAACCGGAATACCGAAAATTTTTCCGGCCTGGACATTTGATGTTCCTGCGGCTCCTCCTATATAGGCAGCACGCGAAGCAGATATGGCACCGTCTTTTCCCTGGGCACGGCGCAGGCCCAATTCAATCACACTGCTTTTACCGGATGCAAGCCATATCCTTGCTGTTTTTGTAGCGATAAGGCTTTGAAAATTGATTGTATTAAGGAGCATGCCTTCGATGATCTGACACTCAATCAGATTCCCGTCGATCCTTAATACCGGTTCGGTTGGAAAAATTATTGTGCCTTCATCAAAGGCCCACAGCGAACCTGTAAACTTAAAGCCTTTTAAATATTCAAGAAAGCTGTCTTCAAATATTTTAAGACTTTTAAGATAGTTTATATCATCTTGTGAAAAGCTAAAATCAAGAAGCTGATCTATCAGAGACTGGAGACCTGCAAATACAGAAAATCCACCGCCAAAAGGCTGCCTCCGGAAAAACATTTCAAATACAACCCTGCGGTTCATGTTTGTTTTCCAGTAGCCCTGGGCCATTGTAAGGCTGTAAAAATCCGTATAAAGCGCGGATGTGTTTTCGTTATGTGTCATTGAATAATGCCTCTTCCAAATCGCCGGATTCGATAAACATAACTCCGGCTTCTGTCATTTCTTCAATGGCTTTTTCAATTGAGCCGGGAGGCTTATTTACGCCCCGTACAGCATCACTTAAGACATAAGTCTCAAGGCCAAGTTTAATCGCATCCATGGCACTGTAAAAAACACAGTAATCTGTGGCAAGGCCGCCTAGAAAAACTTTTTTTATTCCAAGGCTTTTAAGATACCCTTCAAGTCCAGTAGAAGTTTTTTTATCATTTTCAAAAAAAGCTGAATAGGAATCAAGGTTCTGTCTTGCGCCTTTGCGGAGTATTAAATGTATTGATGAAAGATCAAGGTCTTTGTGAAATTCCGCGCCTGGCTTTCCCATTACACAGTGCTCTGGCCATAATGAGACAAATGAGACATGGTTTTTTGGATGCCAGTCCTGGGTAGCTATTACTCTTCCGCCATTATTAAAAAAAAGGCGGGCAAGTATATTCAAAGGAGCAATTACTTCATCTCCGCCTGAAACTGCCAAAGCACCGTTTGGGCAAAAATCATTTTGTACATCAATTATAAGCAGGGCTGTGGCCGCAGTATCACCATTTGTTGCCACAAGATTTTACCTTAATTCCAGATTTGCAAGATATTCTTCATATTGTCTTCTTGCAGCCTGTGAAGCGATAATTGCTTCATTAATTCTTGTATTTATCGCATCAATATCCCTGTCAAGTGATGTTAGACGATTAAGATATTCCTGGCCCTGCGGACTTTGATTTCCAACTGCTGCAAGATTACTCCTGATCCTGTCCTGTTCCGAGACAAGCCTTGTGCGCTGGCTTTCAGCATCCTGCTGAGCCGAAGCTGCCTGATCAGCAATACGCCTTAATTCTATTGCCTGCGTTAAAGCGCTGCGTACATTTGCTGGGATTTCCTGGCTTGTAGAATAACTCAAGAAAATCTCCGGCCTCATCTGCGCCAGCGTGATTCTCTCTGATATTGGCATCTCTTCCCTTACTGTGAAGTTCTGCTCGCGGTTTGCCGGAAGCATTAACCTGAATCTGTAAAGATTTGGTGTTCTTTCATCATAAGCTGCTGGAGTTCCAAGTGTAGCGTTCTGCGTAATAGGATGTTCTATAATTAGGTTTTTGTTTGAATTGGATGCGTTTCTTATGGAATACTCCCTTATATAATCCTGGCGGCGCGTAATGGTCATTACTCCGCCTGATACAGTTACAGCTGTTACGGTTCTGGTATTGGATGTATTAATAGATCCTGTAACTGTAAGGTCATCGCCGTACGATATAAGCCGTTTTTCCTGTTCTGGAAAAAATTCGATTAAAGCATCACCTGCATAGTTTCCAGCGTCATAAACAGTAATCGGACCAGCAGGAAGCCTCATGCCGGATGTATTTGTCAATTCAACGCTGATCGAAGGATTTATGCTTCTGCCCTGTAAAGCGCGTGAACCATCAAAGACCAGGACCTTCTCAGCACTTAGCTCTGCTTCTACAAGCGGGAACATGGCGCTGTGATGCCTTGCAAGACTTATAGGCCGTGTTAAGGTAAACTCAAACTGATCACCTGCCATGGCCCCTTCTGCTGTCTGGACATTGCCTCCAGCCAAAGCTTGTGTTCTGGGCGCAGCTGATTCACTATATGCAGCACTTGGCATTGCCCTGTCCCGCATCAGCATCATGGAATCTGCGCTGTATTCCATTGCTTCCATTTCCGGGCTTCCATAAACACGGCTGCCGGATTCAAATGTCCTGGCTTCTGCAATTCCAGCAATGGAAAGAGGCAGCTGCGGTCTTGAGGTATGGTAGGGTGAATAAAGATTTTGTAAGAATGAGACAGGCCGTCCTGTTACAAGTGTTAGTTCTATATTGTTCCAGTCATTATCACTGTCATTGTCTATAATGGCCCAGCCCTGGAACAGTCCGGTACCTGCCGCCGAGCCAAGGTCTAAACGGTAAGAAACCTTCCATACAGGAGTCGGTATAACATAACTTAATGCAACATCCCGGCTCCCTGTTCCTGGAAGCGTTATGTGTAGATTTATGGCATTTGTGTTCCTGGATTGTGTTAAAAGATCAAGGGAGCGGTGGAAATCCGCGTTTATGTTATCATTGGCAAATGAAAAGGAAGTTACTTCATTTAACGAGATCGGTCTAAGCCCCTGCGGTGTCAGAAGTGTAAGCCATGCGTCATCGTTAGACGCCATGCCCCTGTCAAAATTTATGCTGCGGTTCCTGTATTCAACGCCTATAATCCTCCCCCTTATGCGCGAAGGGGCATAGACTTCAATTTCTTCACCTCTAAGCATATTTAAGATATCAGCGATTCCTGGATTACCCAATAAATTTACAGAAAGGCTTCCAAGGCTCTGATAAAGCGTGTTGGCAGAAGCATATTGCACAGAAGGATTATCCGAAACCGGATCATTTATGATAAGCGACATCAATGCATCATTGATTGTATTGAAATTGAAAGGAAGGATAAAGCTTAATGGTGAAGCTGAAGTGCCTGAAGCCTGACCTGAATGTTCGTAAAAACCAACACCTGAAGAAAAAAGCGCAATGCGTCTAAGCGGCAATGCCGAGGCAAGCTGCGCTGAGCCAGGCTGAGCAGCCTGAGCTTGGCCTTGCGAACCCTGGTTCTGTGAACCCTGGGATTGTGAGCCGCGAGCCTGTGTTATTGGCGCCTGTATAGAAAGAAAAATAATGCTTAATACAAAAATTATTTTTTTCATTTTTTTATTCCTCTTACGATTTACGTTCCTCTACGATTTACGTTCTTCTTTTAGGGTCTTTGTAGGCTCATCGCATACTTCATGCGGGCCGTAATATTGTATGGCTCCTGGATAATGGTAAAGTGTCTTTACTGCCCAGGTGTCACGAAGGGATGCGAACTTTTTAAATGGCGCTCCCTGAAGTTCGACAAGAGCTTTTTTTATAACAGGTTTTTTACTGCCATGCCGCTGTTCCATGTTCATCATCATTGTAAGTGGAACGCCGCCGGCAACCCACTGAGAAGCAGGGGCAACAAGATTTTTTACACTGGAAAGATAGGCTGTCAATCCCGCTGCGATAAGCAGAAAAGCCGTAAACCCAAGGGAATAGCAATAATCCGCATCAAAGTTGGACGGGAATGCGCAGCGGCCTTCATAACCAAAGAAGTGGCCATAGGAGCTGAACTTGCCATTGTAAACGCCTTGTTCCTTGAGTTTTTCAAGGCGTTTTTCCACAAGTTCAATCAAAAGCTTTTCTGTTTCAATTCTTGAAACCTGAACATTGCCGTGCGGGTCTCTGTCAATAAAAAGCTCGCGGGCAAAATCTCTGGGCAAAGATGCAAGCACAGCATTGGATTTTTCTGAAATTTTATCCTTAAGCCAGGAGAGCTGTTCATTTAAGGAATGGAGCTGCGAAAACTCCTGTTCATGCGTTCCCATAATGTCGTTTATTTCTTCGATAAGGGTTTTCATCTCTGGGATAAACTCAACAAGCCCTTCCGGGATCAAAATTACACCAAAGTTTTCCTTGTTGTCCGCTCTCGTTACTATGGTTTTGCATATATTATCCACAATATCGTTAAGCGATATTTTCTTTTCAAGAATTTCCTCGGAGATCAAGCAAATATTCGGCTGTGTCTGGAGGGCACATTCAAGTGCGATATGACTTGCAGCACGACCCATAAGTTTTATAAAGTGCCAGTATTTTTTTGCACTATTTGCGTCCCGCGCGATATTTCCGATCAATTCACTGTATGTTTTGCATGCTGTATCAAAACCAAAGGATGTCTCTATATGCTCGTTCTTCAAGTCCCCGTCTATTGTCTTGGGGCAGCCTATAACCTGGATATCAGAACCCTTTTCAAGAAAATATTCTGCTAGAAGCGCGGCATTTGTATTTGAATCATCCCCGCCTATAATTACAACTGCATTAAGCCCAAGTTTGTTTGCGGTTTCAAGTGCTTTTTCAAACTGCTGTGGGCTTTCGATTTTATCCCTGCCTGAACCTATGATGTCAAAACCTCCGGTATTTCTGTAAGCATTGATTATTTCATCAGTAAAGAGCAGGGTATTGTTTTCAAGGATTCCTTTTGGGCCTTTAAGGAATCCGTATAATTCTGATTTTGAATTTCCTTTTTTTAGCCCATCAAAAAGCCCGGCAATTACATTATGTCCGCCGGGTGCCTGGCCGCCTGAAAGAATAACCCCTACCTTTAAAAAACAGTTATTTTCTCCCTGTCCTTTTTTAAAAACTGCAAGAGGTTTCCCGTAAGTTTTTTTAAAAATTTCTTTTAATGAATCTTTGTCACAGATTGATTCTGTAGGCTGACCAAATTCTATAACAATTGAACTTACATCTCCTGAAATTACATCCGGTAGTTTTGGTTTATAGTTATATCGATCTTTTTGTAAAGCGGAAATGTCCATGTTAAGTCTCCTTAAAGTCTATAATATTGGAAACAGTAGCCTGGTGCAATTGCCTAGCTTATTACTGTTCCCAGAAATGATTCCCCTGATAGGATTTTTCTCAAATTATCAAGGTCTCTGCCGCCTGCACATATGACTTTTATATTGATTTTGGCAGCATGGCGGCTTGCTACAGGGTCAAACGGAACGTTTTTTCCCGGAACCCATTCCTCTCCTGTTAATTTAATAAAGTCCTGCCAGGATATTTTATCAATGGGTTTTGCATCAGGATTTTTCTTTGGATCTTCAGTATATACCTGTTCTATATTTGATAGATTGATGACAGAATCTGCCTTGAAACGTTCGGCAAGCAGAACTGCATCATGATCTGTTGAAAAACCCGGTTTCCAGCCAGAAGCCACAAGAATACGGCCTATAAAAGGTTCTACCTTTGTTGGGTCTGTAACAACATCCTGAACACACCATTCACCCATAACAGCCCGTACAAGCTGGGCATTCAGCCGCGTGGCCATTATGCCAATCCAGTCAGCTTGGTCATTAGCAGCATTGGGACATATATTCCTGTAAGCCTGCTGCCAGACCCTTGCAGGGCTTCCGCCGCCCACTACCAGTATAAAACGCTGCTTTTCATCTTTTTCCAAAAATTCCTTCATTATGGATATAAAACTTTTGAGGAAATTTTCATCAACTTTATCCGGAGCAACAATGGAGCCGCCCAAAGAAATTACTGTCACCATATTATTACCTCCTTACTGTGCAGTTTACTGAGCCCGCAATTTATTGTGCGCGCAGTCTCACTGCGCCCGCAATTTATTGTGCGCTCAGTTTACTGAGCATACATCCCTGTAATTGTAACATCACCCCAGAGAGAAGAATAGGACTCAAGTCCGCCTACAGCTTCTTCCCAAAGATTTTGCATGGCAAATTCCCTTGTTCTTCCGGCAAGTCTGCCGCGCGGATCCATCTGAGAAAGTAAAACCTCGCCTCTTGAAAATGCAATGCGCTGATTGTCGCTGTTACCAAAATAAAAGGCAGAATAATCATCAGGGAGAACAAAGTTAAGAGGCGCGGCGCCTGCTCCAAGGGAGGGGTCAACAGGAACCCAGCCAAACGAGTCTATCCAGAACTCTGCCCAATGATGCCTTGTAGTATTGCGGTTTCGGTCTATTAAAACCCCTGTTACTGGAATTGCAGGAATATTTGCCGCTCGCGCCAGAGCACAGAAAAGAAGGCTTGCCCTGTAACTGTCTGCTGCCTGTTCCTCAAGCGCTTCCAAAACACCGCCGCTTAAGGTTTCAGTATTAATATTGGCATTTGCCAATAGCCAGTTATATATCAACCTTGCCTTATTGTATGGATTGGTCTCCCTGCCAACTATGGCATTGCTTCTGGTTCTTATATCTTGATGATCCGAGGGAATAAGGGAAGAAGCCATGGTATGAATAGTATGAATGGGAGAATTGACATTCTGGATAATGCTATAGGGACGTATATTTGTATGTATTTGATATACATCAACAACATAGGATAATGTGATCCTCCATGTACTGAGCGGCAAGAGGTCTGTAAACTGGAAAAGGGAAGTGCCTCTGTAATTTTCTACATAAGGTTCCATGTTTCGTGTTAAAAGTTCTGCATTTCTCTGGGAAGCTGAAGAAGCAGGCCCTGGAAGCCAAAGATAAAGGGTATTGGGAAGAAATGAGTTTTCCACCCTTATATCCACTGAATATGAGAATGTATAGCTCCTTTTGTTCATTAATGTTTTTGAACCTGGAGCATTGCCTATTTCCAGAAAAACTGGACGGGAATTACCCCTTGATGTTCTTAGCTCGACATTTCCGCTGACAGCTCCATCAGGAACACGTACACGGATTTCTCTTTCACTCCACAGTTCGTAGCCAAATTCAATGTCAAACGCTTCTACAGATTCACGGGCCTGAAGACCAACAGGAGCAGAAGGAGCTGTTTCTGCATCCCAGGAAAACCATACAGCAGAGTTTTCTCTGGAAGACCCAAAATTATTACCCAGAATAGTGATGACAGAGCCTATAGACGTGATTCCTGGCTCAATTGAATTAACACGCGGTTCATTAAAAAGATCATCTCCCCTTATGCGCAGAGGCATAGTTGCCCTGTTAGCAAAAAGCGCAGGGTTGCTCCTTCTGCCTCCGCGGTGAACATAAATCAAGCCTGGTTCTGCAAATTCCGGAATAATTAATATAATTTGGTTATTCTCCCAGCTTAGGTATGAAGACATTGTAGGCTGGGCTCCTGCAATTGTTATAAAAGATTCACCCTGTTCCCTGCCAAAGTTTTGCCCAGTGATGGTCAAGTTTTCACCCAATATACCAATACGCGGATATATAGAATCAATAACAGGTGATCTCTCAATGCATCCTGTAAATATTAAAAGTAATAAAGGCAGGAGGATGATTAATTTTTTTTTCATAAAGAATATCTTATTGAAGAATCTCTTATTGAGAAAGCCTTCTTCCCCTGTTACCGAATTCTTGTGAGTTTGAATTAAACGGATAAATTGAAATTTGTATTTCAATTTGGGGTTCATTGGCATCTTGAGAAGACCCTAGCGGGAAAAAGTAAATATAATCACCATCTATGGGTATTGTTTGCATATTGGCGCGGAAACTTATAGTGTTTTCTGATGTCTGAATCCAGACCTGGGCATGAGCAACCATTATATTATTTCCGTTTGGCCGTATATAAGGGGTAAACTGGGCTTCTATAATAAGATTATTCCCCATAAGCCTTAATGGTACAGGCCTGCCGGAAATGGTAACGCGGGAGTTTTCTGAATTCCAGACGATTTCTTGATTCTGTTCGATTATTCGTGCTGTTATATCCATTACAATGGCTCTGTCTCTAAGGCTTGGAGGTATATTATCCGGAGTCAATTCCTGGCTATAGGCCGGTGCTTGCAGAAAAAGGAAAAATAAACTGCTTAACAGGACAAGCCTGATGTGTTTTAAGCTCATCTGGAATCTACTCTCCTGGAGTAATCTGCTGCCCGTACTAATTCGGGTTCGCCTATGCTGGAAAATTCACGATAATCCGGCAGCCGTATTATAAGGAAATCCGATGTATCTTCCCTGGAAAGGTATTGAAGTACGTCGTTCATATTTTGCATATCATTTACAGAGATCATTTCCTGTAAATTATTGCCATTTCCAAAGCCTTGAACCCCTTGTGCCATAGCAGATTCGAAATCTTGCAGAACCGGGGTAGTCCGCGGGTTTTGCAATGCCAAAAAAGCAGCAAAAATCAGGACAGCGGCAGCTGCGGCAACAGCCGGAAGCGGTACGGAAACAGAGTTTCTCCAGAAATTGCGGTTTCTTTGGTTGTTAAAAGCCAGCTCTTTATGGTTTTTTGCATGTATTCTATCCCAAACCCTGGATTCCATTTCTTGTGAAACTTCTATGCGGTCTTCCTGCATAATATTTTGAATTGCTTTGTATTTTTCAAGTTGTGCCTGACAATGGGCGCAAGAAGCAAAATGAGTCTCGAATTTTTCCTTCCATGGGGAAGGAAGCTCGTTATCTATATACAGGGAATAAACTTGATTTTCAGGACACATATCCATCCTCCCCTAATAATCCTGCCAGGCGTTCTCTGGCACGAAAAACCCTTACTTTAACATTTCCTTCGCTTATTCCTACTACTTGACCTATTTCTTTATAATTCAATTCACCATATTCTTTCAAGATCAACACTGTCTTTAAATTCTCCGGTAATTTTTCCAAAGCTCTTAGAACCTCCCCCCTTGTTTCCTTTTTAACGAGCTTATCTTCCCCGGTTTCTTCAACTCTTGCATCTTCCTTAAAAACCTTCTGATAAGCTTTTTTCTCCCTTAGTTTTCTTTTGGCATAATTTAGAGCGGCATTTTTAACAACCCGTATAAGCCAGTATTTTGCCTCGTCCGGGTTTGGAAACACCATCTCTTTTTCATAAAGCCTGAAGAATGATTCCTGACACAAGTCTTCTGCAGCGTCTTCTGTACCTACGATGCGGTAAGCTACTCTAAAGAGTATGGGGAAGACAGTCTCATAAAGCTTACGGAATTCTCCATTAGTTGTATCACTCTTCATAATGAATAACAATTTTAATCCATAATTGTTACAGATTACCTTTAGCTTTTTTTCAAAAATCTGTTTTTTTCCAGCTTGTGCCTTCGGGTGAATCTGTCAGGATAATACCTTTTTCCTTTAAATAATTGCGAATTTCATCTGCCCTGGCAAAATTTTTCGCTTTTTTGGCTTCTGTTCTTTCGATTACAAGATCTTCCACTTCTCTGGCAAGCTGCGGATCAATTTGCTCTTTTTTACAGGCCTTTTCCAAATTAAGACCTAAAACCCTGTCCATGTCAAGGACAGCTTTGAGGATTCCAGCAGCTTCTTCCCCTGAAACCTGGGATAAATCCCTTGATATATCCCTCAAAATGCCCCAAAGTTCCGCCAGGGCCCGTGGGGTTGCAAGGTCGTCTTCCAGGGCCTTGTTAAAGGCTTCCAGGCAGGTTTGGGCTTTGCCAGTCTCCGGGCCATCTTTGCCCTGGGCTTTGTCTGACAATGCTTGAACCTTTTCCACAAGTGATTTTCTTGCATTTCTTGCGCCTTCCAGAGCTGTCCTTGAAAACTGTAGCTGGCTTCTGTAATGGGCACCCAAAAGAAAATACCTGTAATCCATGGGCACAAAGCCCTCGTCAATAAGTTTTTGCAAGGTGATAAAATTGCCTTTTGACTTGGACATCTTGCCAGAGTCCTCAGAACCCCCTGTGTCCTCAGTGTCAATCAACAAAAATTCATTATGAACCCAGTATTTTACCCAGGGGCTTTTTCCTGTGGCAGCCTCGCTCTGGGCAATTTCATTTGTATGATGAATGGGAATATGGTCCACACCCCCAGCATGAATGTCAAAACACTCTCCCAAATACTTTATGCTCATGGCTGAACACTCAATATGCCAGCCTGGATAACCGCGTCCCCAGGGACTGTCCCAAACCAGCGCCTGGTTTTCAAACTTGCTCTTTGTAAACCAGAGCACAAAATCAGCTGGGTTGCGCTTGTTTTGGTCGGTTTCTATGCGTGCCCCGGCTTTGAGCTCGTCCAGACGCAGCAGGGCAAGCTCTCCGTATTTGGGGAATTTTGAAATATCAAAATAAAGGTTGCCGCCTGCAAAATATGTAAAACCATTGGCCTCAATGCGTTTTATAAGCTCGATCATTTCCGGGATATGGTCTGTGGCCTTGCAGATAATATTGGGTTTGGCAATATTGAGCTTTTCCATGTCGCTGAAAAAGGCCTGGGTATAAAACTCAGCAATTTCCAGCACAGATTTACCCCGTTCCTCAGCAGACTTGACCATTTTATCGTCTCCGCTGTCAGCATCGTCTGTGAGATGGCCTACATCTGTGATATTCATAACATGGTTGACTTCATAACCAAAGCGACGCAAGGTGCGGACAAGTATATCGTGGGTAACATAAGCCCTTAAGTTTCCTATATGGGCATAATTGTAAACAGTAAGCCCGCAGCCGTAAAATCCGGCTTTTCCAGGGACAAGAGGTGTAAATTCCTGTTTTGTTCTGCCCAGGGTGTTATAAAGAGTTAGAGCCATGAGTTAATATATAGTGGATAGTGATTAGTGGGTAGTGGGTAATGGAAAAAAGAAAAAAGAGTTTATCTCCCAGCTATACCCTTAATTAAAACCCTGATATTATTTAGCCATTATGAAAAAAAATTTATTGGATGTATTGAGAATAGGTATATTTTATGACGGATATTATTTTTATAAAGTAAGTAATTATTATAAGTACGAGCATGAAAGAAAATCCAGAATAAGTATCTCCGGCCTGCATGAGTATATAAGGCACCAAATTGCTGATTTTACCCAGGTTGATGTGCGGCGCTGCCAGATAATTGATGCCCATTATTTTAAGGGGCGTTCTTCTGCAAGGGATCTTGGAGACAAGGTTCAGAGCGAGAGGGTTTTTGAAGATATACTGATGAGGGAAAATATTGTTACCCACTATCTGCCCCTGCGTTATTCTGAAAACCAGGTAGTTCAGGAAAAAGGCATTGACGTATGGCTTGCCCTTGAAGCTTATGAGCTGGCGATTTACAAGCATTTTGATATCCTTGTGCTTGTGGCAGGGGATGGGGACTATGTTCCCCTTGTCAGAAAGCTGCACACCCTTGGAACCCAGGTAATGCTGCTATGCTGGGATTTTTCCTATCACAATGAAAACGGCGACATGGTTGAGACCCGTACTTCCCGCCAGCTTCAGGACGAGGTATTTTTCCCTGTTTTAATGCATCAGAGGATAGAGCAGGAAGGGGATGCTGTTAAAGATGTTTTTGTTCCTGAGAGAACCTGGACAAACTTTCAGGCCTATCCCAATTCCACAAATTATATCGATGGTAATGGTAATACAGGAAATGAAGAAAATTCCACAGAAAATCCCAACGCGGAATTTACTTCGATCATCTTCAGCATAAATCCAAGTGGTTTTGGTTTTATAAAGGATGAAGAACGGAATAATATCTTTTTTCATTACAGTACTGTTACAAACCGTGATTTTTCCGAGCTTAGATCAGGTATGAATGTTAAATATACTGTTGAAAAAGACGAGGAACGGAGCAAGCGGGATGAAGTGCTTCGTTACAGGGCAAGAAAAGTTACTGTTCTTGATGAATTTTGATCGATGAGTTTTAGATGAATTTTAATGAATCTGCGTAATTTTATCGAAGAATTAAACAAAAAAAACCCTTTCTCTGGTGATATTAAGTTCGATGAGCCTATGTCAGGGCATACCACATTCAAGACCGGCGGGCCTGCTGACCTCTGGGTAAGGCCGGACAAGGCTGTTTTCCCGGCTTGGACAGCAGCCATGCTTAAGGCAGCTAAAGGGGAGGGCATACCTGTTTTTGTTTTGGGAGGCGGCGCTAATATACTTGTAAGCGACAAGGGCATACGCGGCATTGTCCTTGACACAGGCGCCTGGGAAGGTGTGGATTTTGATACAGGGTCTGTCAATATCTTGTCCGGCACATCCATAAAAAGCCTTACACAAGACCTTGCAGAGGCTGGGCTTGGCGGCCTGGAATTCCTTGCAGGCATGCCAGGCACAGTTGGAGGCGCGGTCTATATGAATGCCCGCTGTTATGGAAAATCTGTTTCAGATGTACTTATATCAACAGAAATTCTTAACGAGAATTTTGAAACCATTAACCTGCCTTTTAATGAAATTGATTTTGGCTATAAAAAAAGCCCTTTCCAAAATGTAGACACACTTATACTCTCTGCGAGTTTTAGGGTTACTCCCTTGGAGACTTCACAAATCCTTAAAACCATGGAGAAAAATATTAGAGACAGGGAAGAAAAAGGCCAATTTCGTTTTCCTTCTGCTGGATCTGTGTTCAAGAACAACCATGATTTTGGCGAACCCAGCGGCAAGATTATTGCAGACCTTGGCTTAAGAGGTCTAAGCATAGGCAATGCACAAATTGCTCCCTGGCACGGGAATTATATTATCAATAAAGGCAATGCAAGTTCTGCTGATATACGCTTGCTAATGGAAGAAGTTGTTAAAAAAGTTAAGGAAGAAAAAGGCTTTTCCCTTGAAAATGAGGTTTTGCTTGTAGGGGAGTGGTAGGCTGAACAAGAAGCTTAAAGCTTGTCAATAAGCATAGAGCATTTGCCGGAAGGTATGGGCAGGGTTTTTTTCTTTTTCCCAAGTATATTAATCGTAAAATAATAGAGTTTTTCACTTTCCATGTGAATTTCCCAGCCCCTTCCGCTTTTATTGGACAATATAGTGATCATATTTTTCTTTAGGGAAAGATTTTCTACCCCCATTATTTCAAGGCTTGGAATAATCCAGTCAACGGTTTTGCGCGGCAGTGAAATTGAAAGGCCGACAATATTTTCAATCGTAAGGCAAATTGTAGAGAGAGCTGTATAACATAAATACTGGGGCCGGGGAAAATCTGGCCTCCCCGGCCATTGGGCAGGTCCTTCTTTTAACGGTAAATACGCCTCCCAGAGACTTCCCTTGTTTTGATTTGCATCAGGATTCATGGAATCAAGTATAAAATAAAGGTGACGAATCGCAGATTCCCTGGCCAGATCCCAGCGCTGATAACGTTCAAGGCCCTTAATGACCATAAAGGTCAGGTTAGGGAAAACAGAACCCCTATAACCATTGCCTATTTCTTCAAAGGTTTTTTCTGACAGGGAAAGGCTTGGGAAGGGGTGGGGTGAACCAAAAAATGCAGGATCTTGCAGTTTTGAGATGATCCGTTCTGCCTTGTCATCATTGGGGATCTCCGCCAACAGGGTCCAAAAGGCAGCAATGGTTTTTACATGGATTTGCTTTTCCTGCTTATCCAGGTCATAATAAAAACCGCTATCCTGATCCCACATTAATGAATTTATACGTGTTTTTAGGGAAAAATACTGTTTTTTATACAAAAAATTAGCTTCTTTATCATTAAGAATGTCTGCCATTGCCGCCATATAAAGTACATTTATTGCCATCATTGTATTAAAATCCAGGGGATATGCACATTTTTCCCTTGGAGAATTTGTCATCCCACAGGTGGCATGAGCTACGCGGTAAAGTCCATTCTCCTGTTTGAATACTGAATCTATCCATTTTACATATTTATCCAGTATTAAAAGTACATCTTTGACCCGTTTTTTATTTGCAGATTTATGGTACAGATTGTATTCTGCCCAGGCAAATAAAGGGATTCCCAGACCTTCAGGATTATCTTCTGTTACAACAGGAAAGCCTGTTTCAATATTATAAGCGGATCTGATTGCGCCATTTGGTTCCTGTCTTTGGTAAAATAGATCCAGGGTCGGCTGAGCCTGATAAATCCTGTTTGAATAAACTAAAAAAAATGAAGAAAAAATCGCATCTGTCTGCTGTATTACAGGACTTCCAGGGTAAGAGAAAAATTTTCCTTCAATTATGCTTTTATCGCTGCCTGAATTCCAATAATCTGCCAGCCATGCCCAGGTTTTATCATAAATATCAACAAAGTCCTGGTCGTAGAAATGAATTTTTGGGAAATCTCGTTTGGTCACTGTTGCTCCTTCTGGGCTTTTGGGAAATCATAATAAGAATACATTGAAATATATAAAAAGTCAAATTTTCTGTTTTTTGTGTTTCTGTTTCTAAGAAACCGGAAATAAAATAACAATATTCTCTGTTTCTGAACGATGCCTGACTTTTATCAAAAGAGTCTGGTCAGCTGCAAAATAACGCCAGCCCGAAGAATCATAACGCTCAAACTGCGGGTCAGAGGGGTAATTCATACCATAAATTTGTATTATGGAAAAAGGCCTTATTCCGCGAATGATCATATAGTGGGATTCTCCTACAGGGAAATTGACTCTTATTGTCAATGCATTATTTTGCATTGCTGTGTTTATTGTATTATCCAGAGTAAAAGCCCAGACCCATGAATTATTAAAATTGCCAAGGCCAATTGCCTGCGGCCTGTATTGGTCAAGGCCAAGCACGCGGTTTATTCCTGCTGAATCAAGCCGGGTTAAAGGGTCTATAATAAAATCCTCAGTTCCATTTTCCATCCAGAGTACAGAAAGTATTATTGATCTTGCAAGATTGGCCCAGCCTTCATTATTTTCATATTCTGCCCATTCCAATAATGCTTTGGCTAGACGCAGGTTAAATTCAGTATTGATTGAATTATCATCTGTTATTATTAATACCCTGTTTCTATCGGAATTCATCCTTAATGATACTGAAATTAGCTCCAAAGCCCGTTCAATCAAGCGTTCAAATGGATTTTCTGCAGAATTAGCATCAAAAGCAGGGTTTTGAGAGTGTAAGTTTATATATGTTTCAAAAATGCCCGGTAACTGGGATATTGTTATTGCATTTGGCTCAATGACATTAATTTGCTCAATTACCCTTTCCAACAAATCAAAGTGTCCCCTAATATATAAAAAACTTAATAAATCTTTTTCGCTTAATAATTCAGAATAATTTTCTTCACTTAGTAATCCTGAAATCCGGTTTAAGCTATCCTGGTCGCTTGCTGCCAGTATTCTGGCTGCCTGTTCGGTCTGGCCCAAAAAAACCATGGAATTATATGTACGCTGATTGCTGTTAAGGAAAGCTGCTGGAATCGCAGAAATTGCAGGCCTGTAATTCCCGCGCATAATGGCTTCTGCCAGATAGCTGATAACAAGGTCCTCGTTGATTTGCTGCGTTATCTGCTGGCTCCAGATATTATGGTTTTCCCTATGCCAGTTGGAAATTGCTGTATTAAATTCATATATGTCCGCTGCTTCCGGGATTACAAAATCCAGAGGATTAAAGGCCCTTCTTCTTTCCCTAAAAAACCCTGGCCCCTCACTGGTTCCCGAGAACTGGAGTACTGCTATTACTATAAGGACAAAAAAGTACAGGAATAACTGAAACATTATCCTTGGAAAAACAGGTTTTCTACCTAACATATGATCCTTTCCAAAACTTAATATAGTTGTTATAATATATTTATATATGAAATCGAACAAGATTACCAGTTCAAGAGATTTTTTTTTAACCGATAATTATATTATGAAAAACAAATTATTTTTGGCCGTTTTATTGGTTATATTCCTGGTTTTTGCCGGGAATACGGTTTTTGCGCAGACTGTCTCTGCTTCGACATTGTCAATTATTGAGGAAGTCCTAAGGCATCTTGACAATTTTAACTATAATGAGGCAATTGCCCTTTTTGACACCATAGCTCCGGAAGACGCGGAAAACACACGGATTCGCATTGTTAAGGCATCGGTGCTTAATACCGCAGGCGAGTATAATGATGCCCGCAGACTTGTCCAGGACATACTCTCAAGCGAACCTGAAAATCAGGATGCTCTTGTCCTGCTTTCTGTCATAGAATCTGCTGCCGGAAGGCAAAGGGAGCAGATTACCATTCTGGAAAACATTGTCAGTGCAAATCCTGGAAGCGCAGAAGCTTTGGCAGACCTTGGCAATGCGCATCTTCAGACAAGATCATGGAGAAATGCAGTTCCTTATTTTAACAGGGCTTTGGGAATAGATGCTGGAAACCTTAATGCACTTATTGGTATGGCAACATTTTACCGTTTAAGCCGTGATCCAGGTAATGCAGAAGCCATGCTTAACCAGGCTGTATCTCATCATCCTGATTCTGCCATACCCTACCACGAAAGGGCCCGCTTGTATAAAGGTTTTGGTTTTACAATCCAAGCAGTTGAGGATTTGGAAAGAGCCAGGGATCGTGATTCAGAAGATTACTGGATAGCCATAGACCTGGGGAATGCCTACCTTGATATGTACCGGAAAGAAGACGCTTTCCTGGAGTTTGACCGAGCAACAAGAATCAACCCGCGTGAATTTCTTGCTTTTGCCTATACAGCAGGGATGAAGGATGAGTTTGGCGATTATGACGGTGCAGAAAGGGATTATATTTTACTTGCAAGCCTTAACCCTGAATATTATTTTGCTTTTGAGGGAATAGGAATGCATCAAATGCGCAGAGGAGAATGGGCAGGGGCCAGGGATGCTTTTATGGAAGCATTCAGACAAGCTCCGACAGAATATAATTATGCGCTCCTTGCTGCAATAAACTGGATGCGTGCAGAAAGCGTAACATCTCCAAGGCAATATATAAATCAGGCCATGACCAGGATGGACAGGAACAGCATGATGTTTCATATGTTCCGCCTGTTTTTTGACTTAAGCGGTCATGTTTTTAACGGCGAAAATGATATGCTCCAAAGGATAAGCAGGGAAGAAAACAACGAAATCAAAGCCAGGATGCTTTTTTATATTGCACAGTATTATGATGTCAGGAATAATGAAAATCTTGCAAACAGATACTACTTTCAGTTCAGGGAATTGAATCAGCAGCATCTTATTGAATGGCGGCTTAATGAATGGATAATGGCAAGCAGGAATCTTATAGCCAATTAAAATGAGTGATTCAAAAATTTCCATAGTCCTTGGAAACAAGGAGATAATCCTTATTGGGACAGCCCATGTTTCCAAGGACAGCATTGACGAAGTGCGTAACAGTATTCTCGAAATAAAACCAGATAATATCTGCGTGGAACTTGACGAAGCCCGTTACGCATCATTCACAAACAAGGATTCCTGGGAAAGCCTTGATATGGTAAAGGTGTTCAAAGAGGGCAAAGGCTTTCTTTTAATGGCAAACCTTGTTCTTTCAGGATTCCAGCGCCGTATGGGGGCTGAGCTTGGAGTAAAGCCAGGCCAGGAGATGATCACTGCCTTAGAAACTGCCAAAGAACTGGGAATCCCGCACAGCCTTTGCGACCGCAATGTCCATATTACATTACGCCGGGCTTGGAACCGCTGTAACTTTTGGAACAAGTCAAAGCTCCTGGCCTCGCTTATTGCAGGTGCTTTTACAACAGAAAAAATATCCAGGGAAGAAATTGAAAACTTAAAAAAACAAAGCGAGCTTGACGGCATGATGGCTGAGCTTGCTGAATACCTTCCTCAAGTCAAGGAAACCCTTATTGACGAGAGGGATCGCTATCTGGCTGCGAAAATATGGGAAGCAGCCACCCAGAATGAGGCCAAACCCGGGAAAATTATCGCAGTAGTGGGTGCAGGCCATATGCAGGGAATAAAAAATCACCTTGAAAATATTTCCAAAAAAGCAGAGCTTATTGATATAAAGGAACTTGATACAATTCCGCCCCCTTCATTTCTTTCAATGGCTTCACGCTTTATTATACCTGCCATTATTGTAACACTGTTGGTTTTGGGCTTTTTCCATTCAGGCATAGGCACAAGCCTTACAATGCTCTTGCATTGGACTTTATGGAACGGAGGTCTGGCTGCAATAGGAGCCATTATTGCCCTGGGACATCCTTTAGCCATTCTTGTTTCCCTTTTGGGCGCGCCAATTACTTCATTAAGCCCCTTTATTGGTATTGGTATTTTATCAGGAATAACCCAGGCTATATTCAGAAAACCGCGTGTTGTTGATGCCCAAAATATCATCAATGATATAGGAAGCATTAAAGGCATATACAGAAACCGCATAACCCACACTCTTTTGGTTTTTCTGCTTTCGACTCTGGGAAGCGTTGCCGGCAGTTTTATTTCCATTCATTTTGTGACAGATATTATTCTTAATTAGTATTTGCTGTAAATAGGCAATAATTAAACTTGTAAAAATTCACGCTCGATTATAGAATATAAATTATGACAGAATATTATCTTGCCATTGATTTTGGTGCTTCCGGCGGACGGCATATTTTAGGGTCTATAACAGACAATAAGCTTGTTCTTGAAGAAATCCACCGTTTTAGCCATGTTCCACAGGAACATAGTGTTCCACAGGAACAGGGTAACTCGCTTATCTGGGATGATGAAGAAATGTTCAGCCAGATTATCCAGGGCCTTGCAAAATGCAAAGATCTTGGGAAGATTCCTGTAAGCATTGGAATCGATACCTGGGGCGTTGATTATGCACTTGTTGACAGCCAGGGAGAGGTCATTAAACCTGTTTTTTCCTACAGAGATACAAGAACCATGCCTTTTCTGGAGCAAGCAGATTCATTAATACCCAGAGAAAAGTTTTACAATATAACAGGAATTGCTTCCCAGCCCTTTAATACTGTTTATCAGCTTATGGCTGACAAGGCAGTTGGCAGGCTTGATAAAGCAGAATTCATGTTCCAGCTTCCTGAATATTTTTCTGCCAGGCTTACAGGGAACATGACTTCAAAAGAACATAATGAATATACCATGGCCTCAACCACAGGGCTTTTGGATGCGAAAAACAAGGTTTGGTCAAAAGAGGTTTTCGATAAGCTTGGACTTCCTATAAAACTTTTCAAGCCCGTTAAAGAACCGCCCTATGATATTGGTGAATTAAGCCAAGATATCCAAAGCAAAGTTGGCTTTAATTCCAGGGTTGTAATGATCGCAAGCCATGACACAGCTTCTGCGGTAAGTGTTACGGACAAAGACGCGCTTTACATAAGCTCCGGTACATGGAGCCTTTTGGGCGTAAGCGGTGAGCCTGTATTGACAAAAGAAGCCATGGAAGCTGGTTATACAAACGAAGGTGCATCCAATGGCAGGATTCGTTTTCTAAAGAACATTATGGGTCTTTGGGTTCTTCAATCTGTAAAGCGCGAACTGGAAGACAAATACAGCTTTGCCGAGCTTGAAGATGCAGCACGCGAAACTGAAAAAAATGCTGACAAGGACTGGACTGTTGATCTTAATCTGCCCAGGTTTTTTAGCCCTTCTTCAATGATTGCTGAAATAAAAGATGAATACAGGCTTACAGGACAAAAAATTCCCGAAACACCAGGAGAACTTGCATTCTGCGTTTACTCAAGTCTTGCCCAATGCTATAAAAAAGCAATAAGCGACCTTGAAAAAATTACAGGCAAAACATATCCATCGATATCGATAATTGGCGGGGGGAGCAAGGACAATTATCTTAACTCGCTTGCCTCATCTTATACAGGCAAACCTGTGTATGCAGGCCCTTCTGAAGCTACATCTACAGGGAATCTTCTTCTCCAGTTAAAGCAGGCCGGGAATCCTGCTGTTAAAGATGGTTTTATGGATTTGCTTAAAAATTCATTTGACATAAAAGAAATAAGACATAAGGGGGCTTAAGAGTATGTACAATGACGCGCAAAAAATTTACAGGCAATGGGGTGTTGATACAGAACAAGCCATGGCACGCTGCTGTGAGATACCTTTATCCCTTCATTGCTGGCAGGGAGATGATGTAAACGGTTTAGAAAAAACAGGGGATAAACTCTCTGGCGGGATTCAGGCAACAGGAAATTATCCCGGAAAAGCCCGTAACAAGGACGAGATTATGGCGGATTTGGATTTTACATTTTCGCTAATTCCAGGAAAAAAACGCCTTAATCTCCATTCCCATTATTCCATAAGCGAAGAACCTCTAAGCCGTGACAAACTGGAGATCAAACATTTTTCTCCCTGGCTTTTATGGGCCAAAGAACGGGACATTGCTCTTGATATCAACCCCACGCTTTTTTCTCACCCCATGGCAGCAAGCGGCCTGACCCTTTCTTCCCCTGATAAAAACATAAGAGATTTCTGGATAGCTCATTGCAAGGCCACGCGGAAAATTGCAGCACATTTTGGCGCAGAGCAGGGGAGTCCCTGCCTTCATAATATCTGGATTCCGGACGGGTTCAAGGATATTCCTGCTGACAGGCTTGGCCCAAGGGAACGCCTGCGGGATGCCCTGGACGAAATTTATTCTGTTAAGTACCCAAAAGAGCATATTATTGATGTTGTTGAAAGCAAGCTCTTTGGCATAGGCCTTGAAAGCTATACAACAGGATCGTCAGAGTTTTATATTGCATATGCAGCAAGCCGTGGTATTTATCCGCTTTTGGATAACGGACATTTCCATCCAACAGAAAAGGTGTCTGACAAGATCCCGGCCCTGCTTACCATATTTGACAAAGTCGCCCTGCATGTTACACGTAATATTCACTGGGATTCTGACCATGTGGTGCTTTTTGAAGATGAGATAAGGGAAATTGCAAAAGAGATTATCCGCAACAGGGCAGAAAAAAAGGTCTTGATTGGCCTTGATTATTTTGACGCAAGCATTAACAGGATTGCTGCCTGGGCTGCTGGCGCCAGGAATTTTCAAAAAGCACTGCTTTACGCGCTTTTAATGCCCCATGATGAGTTAAAACAGTTACAGGACAGCGCTAATTATTCCCGCCTTATGGTAATGCAGGAAGAATTAAAAACCCTGCCCTTTGGCGCAGTATGGAATGAATACACAGTCCGGCAAAAAATACCAGGAAGCGACTGGTTTGTTAAGGTTGAGCAATACGAAAAGGATGTTTTGTCAGGCAGATAAGCCATGAGCCCAGCACCTAAATGTTTAGGGCTGGGGTGGGGTGGATGATAAAACTATTCCAATACAGCGTATAGAACAATTAGATTAAAAGAGACGGCTTCCTCACCTTTGACAACATATACAAAACCATCGTTATGTAGTTTTGCCATAATCTGGGTTATCTCGGCTTATGTGTAATTGTATTTGTCAACGCCTTCTGCTGTAAAAAGGTTTTGAACCTGCGAAACAGTTGCACCACTTATCTCTTCCACATTTGCTATATGATCCGAAATAGCTGCTTTTGCTGTTTGCAGATCAGAAAATGAATTTATTGAATATGAAGTTCCAGGAAAAAAGTATAACTGATTAACTGTATTTCCAAAACTTGTACCAAATTCATCGTTAAATCTCGCCGGGGAATTATTAAATACACTATATGTCATTGCATGATAGGTATTAAAGTCATCCTCATCCTCGTTGCCGTTGCCTGGATCACAGGCAATAAAAACCATGACAAAAACCATTACTAAAACAACAAAAAAACCTGCTTTTCTCTTTAACATAGCTTTCTCCTTTGTTTAGCCGGAATGTCCTTTGCCATCCCGGCATAGTCTTACTTACTTTTATTCTTCCCAGCTGATTTTTGTTGTAAAAACATTGTTGATGTTATAAATTGTAAAATGAAGGGCTCCTTCTACTGCTCTGACCCTTGCAGTGCCGGGTGTTGTTTCACTAAATATGTAAGTTTCTTTTCCTGGCATACCAATTTCTTCATCTCTTGTTTCTAGAGCTAAAGAACTATAAACAGCTCCATCATAATCTTCTGCAATAGTTCCACGACTCGCCCAATAAAAAATTAGTGTTGCTCTGGCATTTTCAGCAGCTCCGCCAACACCGGCTTTGATAGTTAAGGGATTAGAACTTAATACGAAAATTGTGTTCTTACCGCCAGTATCAAAGTCACTGTCGCTCGCGCCAATGGTTATGTTTGCTCCACTTAATCCTATATGTTGAAAGACACTATAGCTTTTGTTGTTATCAAGACCTGTGATTTCAGTTACACCTGGAGCTAAAAATACATCTGTACCACCAATATAATGAATAAGTGGATTTCCTTCACTATTCAATACTCCATATTCATCAGTACCATAGAATATACCATCAGCATATAAAATATACATTTTACCAGATTCAAGGCCTATAATTTTTGAATCTACCAGTGTTCCGTGCGAGCCTGGTTCAAGGGTTATTTCATCCTCAGTCCCGCCACCTGGGTCACAAGCTGCAAATACAATGGCAAAAGCCATTACCAAAACAACAAAAAAACATGCTTTTTTCTTTAACATAGCATTCTCCTTTTTTAGTTAAACGTTTAGGTAACTTACAAGAGCAAGTTCTACCTATAAAAATTGTACCATAGTATCGGCAGAATGCAAGCTTTTTCAATGATTTTTTTGATTTTTATTGAAATTGAGGGAATTAGTCCACTGATTTTGCGGATTTTCACGGATTAAGGATTATTAATTCGTTGGTAAAATCTAATTTGGGTTAACTAAGTATTTATTGGAATTGTGTTAAATAACATAAAAATTATTAATAATATATAAATTTTGAAGCATCATACATACCAATACCATATATAGGGTATGGATAAAGTAGTTGAAAAGCTGGATAATATTAACCAGACACTTGAAAAAATGCTGGAAGCCATTCAGAAGCCGGAGAATAAATTAATTCGGATTCTTGGTGTCTTTGGGTTAGTTGTTGGAGCATTGGGTATTCTCAATGCAATTGACATTATTATTAATTGGCTCATAGGAGGATAAAATGGTTTATCAATTATTAATCTCAATAATAATTGCTATACTTGGTTTTGCAATTTTTATCCTTGCGTGGCGCTTTAATAGGTAAAAAAAAGCCCAACACCTAAATTTTTAGGGCTGGGCTTTGGTTTAACAATGTTTTTGCTTAAAAGGCGCGAATGGGGTGGGCATAAAAGTCTTGCCCCCAACTGTGGTTTTCAAAATCGTTAATTGCATACCTCATATAAATTGGGGATCTATTATCAGATGATGGATCACTTGACGAAGACCAGTAATTAAATGATTTTAAGTTTAATAAACTTCTGTTTTCCCAGAGTATATTAAGCTCGTCCTTGCTTGGCAGGAACCAGTCAGAAAATCTGCCGCCCCTATAATTAATGCAAGCAGTGGCTGCTTCAGTTTCTTCGGATAATCCATGAAGTAATATTGTATTATGCCTGCCTGTTCCAATGCCTGCATTTAAATTACTAGCATCAGGTACAAATTGCCAATTACCATCAAACCATACTAGCCGTCCAAGATCCTCAGGTGCTGCTTCAAGGTAGTGGACTTCTCCATAACCTTCTAATTCAAAGCCATGTTCTTCATAGTAAATGATTATCCCGCCGCCTGGGCCTGTGTCTCCTACAGCATAATAACCAGGGCCTTCACCAGGCGGGTAGTTTGAGGGTGGAAGCAAATCTTCATCTCCGCCGTCTGGATCACAGGCTGCAAATATAATGGCAAAAGCCATTATCAAAACAATAAAAAAACCTAATTTTCCTTTTATTAACATAGTATTCTCCTTCCAGTTAAACGTTTAAGTAATTTGATTAAACGTTTAGGTAATATACAAGACCTAAGTCTTATAAGAAAATTGTACCATAGTATTGGCAGAAGTCAACAAAAATCGGTATTTTTTTAAAAATGCTATCTCTGGACGCGGCCAGATGCATTTCCTTTGGCAAGGGTTTCAACTTCATCCACACTTAAAAGATTAAAGTCAAATTCTATCGAATGTTTTAAGCAGGAGGCTGCAACAGCAAAGTTAATGGACTTCTGGTTATCCCAGCCATTTAGCTGGCTGTATATAAGGCCAGCTCCAAAGCTGTCGCCGCTGCCAACCCTGTCCACTATGTGTACAAGGTAATTGGGGGCAAAGACTGCTTCACCTTTTTCGAATAAAAGGCCTGACCAGTTATTGTCATTTGCAGAAAGGCTTCCGCGCAGGGTAATGGCTGCTTTTTTAAAACCAAAGCGCTCGCAAAGCTGCTTTGCCACAGAAATATAGGCGTCTCTTGAGAGTTCACCCTTGTTAATGTCAGTGGATTCAGCCTTTATTCCAAAAACATCAAAGGAATCTTCTTCGTTTGCTATACACACATCTACAAAAGGCATTAGTTCACTCATAACCTTATTGGCTTTTTCGCTTGACCAGAGTTTTTTGCGGAAGTTTAGGTCGCAGCTGACTTTTATACCCATTTTTTGGGCTGTTTTTACAGCATCCATTACTGCATTTTCCATGTTGGAGCCCAGAGCAGGGGTAATTCCTGTCCAGTGAAACCAAGAAGCATCTTTCAAAATGGTTTCCCAGTCAAAATCTTCTGGTTTTGCTTTTGCAATAGCTGAATCTGCGCGATCATATATCACTTTGCTGGCTCTCTGGGAAGCGCCTTTTTCAACAAAGTAAAGCCCAAGTCTTTCGCCTCCGCGGACTATATTACTTGTATCAACGCCAAAACGAGCCAACTGGTTTATTGCGCTTTGTCCAATTTCGTGAGAAGGAAGCTTTGTAACAAAGGCCGCGTTCATACCAAACTGGGCAAGGCTTACTGCAACGTTTGCCTCCCCGCCTGAATAGCTTGCTTCGAATCTGTCTGCCTGTACAAAGCGCTTGTAGCTTTCAGGATTAAGACGCAGCATTATTTCACCAAATGTAATTATTTTCATCCCTGCTCTCCTTTATTGATTATATTTTTTTATAAGTATATTTTCTATGCCCTATACCAGTTTTTACGCCCGCTTTCGTAAATATTATTTCCCTGTGAATCTATTGCCACAACCAAAGGCATTTTTTCTACGTATAGTTCCCTTACAGCTTCGGTACCGAGTTCTTCGAAGGCAATGATTTTTGAGGATTTTACGCATCTTGCCATTAAAGCTGCAGCTCCGCCTATGGCTGCAAAATATATCCCTTTATGCTTAACAATAGCATCAATTACTTCTCTTGATCTCAGGCCTTTTCCGATCATGACTTTTAGCCCTTTGGAAATCAGAAAGGGTGAGTAGAGATCCATTCTTCCGGCTGTGGTGGGGCCTACAGAGCCTATTGGTTTCCCGGGTTTTGCCGGTGCCGGGCCTGCATAGAAAACTGTTTGTTTGTCCAGCTGTGCTTCCAGCTCTTGTGGTAGTTTTTCTTTTTGGGTGTCCCCGGCTTTTATTATATCAACAAGTTTTTTATGGGCTGCATCTCTTGCAGTGATTATCTTCCCGCTAAGAAGAATCATATCGCCTGATTTAAGGGTCTTTATCATTTCATCTGTAATTGGAGTAAAAAGTTCTTTCACAGCTCCCCCTTCATAAAACTCCCTCCGAGTGTCGTGTAACATGGCATCCGGTGCTGACTGCTACAGGAAGCCCTGCAATATGGGTTGCAAATGTTTCTATGTTCACACCAAGGGCAGTTGTTCTGCCGCCGAATCCAGCAGGGCCTATTCCAAGGGCATTTATTTTTTCAAGCAAATCCCTTTCAACACTGTCCCAGTACTTGTCTGCATTAGCTGTACCCAGAGGCCGCAGCAGTGCCTTCTTGCTAAGAAATGCGCATTTTTCCATGGTACCGCCTATTCCAATTCCGACAATTAAGGGAGGGCAGGGGTTACTGCCTGCGGATGAAACAGTATCAATAACAAATTGCTTTACCCCTTCAATACCGGCTGATGGGGTCAGCATTTTAAGGGCACCCATGTTTTCACTTCCAAAGCCTTTAGGCGCAACATTTATTTTTATTTTATCACCCTTTACAATGGAATAGTGAATTACTGCCGGTGTATTGTCTTGTGTATTAATCCTGTCAATGGGATCCCTTAC
>Ga0099364_10000529_pt1 | contig 64590 bp, 59 predicted proteins | sample TergutTh196P3_FD_73070 | JGI IMG/M metagenome (GOLD analysis project Ga0099364, IMG submission 73070) | Microcerotermes parvus P3 segment gut microbial communities from Pointe-Noire, Republic of the Congo - Th196 P3 | ecosystem: Host-associated > Arthropoda: Insects > Digestive system > Gut ... | reverse complement strand
TTACTGTGTCTCGTCACTTGGGGTCACCGGGGTAAGAAATGAACTGGATAACAGTGCCGAGCAGATGATAAAACTGGCCCGGAAAGCAAACCCACATATCCCCTGCGCCGTTGGCTTTGGGGTCGGAACACCTGAACAAGCGCGGGAAATGGCAGTTTTTTCCGATGGGGTCATTGTCGGAAGCGCGATTGTCAAAATAATTGCCGGGCATGGCCGGGAATGTATCGAACCTGTCCGCCAGTTTGCCCAAAAAATAAAGGAGGCTATCACATGACTAAAATCAAATTTTCGTATGCCGGGAGTTTTATCTTAACCCTAATTGCCGCTATTATTATCATAATCCGCCCGATTTCCGGATTGGAAAAAAATGGCCAGATTATGCTGGGGGCGTTGATTATCGCCCTTTGCATTTGGATTTTCAAACCGTTTAAGCTGACTTATGCAATTGGCGGATTGGTCCTTGCCCTGGCCGGGCTATTTATCGGGCTAAATCCGACTGCTGTCTTTTCCGGCTTTACCCAAGCTGCCCTCTGGACTTTGATTCCCGCTTTTTTCTTTGGTTTTGTCCTTAAAAAAACCGGGCTTGGCAAAAGGATTGCCATGGGGATTATCAAACTATGTCCCCCAACATATGAAGCCCTTATTTTCGCGTGGATTCCGATTGGGGTCATTCTATCGATTCTGACTCCCGCTACAACAGTCAGGGTTGCGATTATGCTTCCGGTTGCGGTGCAATGCTGTGAACTGTTTGAACTTAAGAAAAATTCAAAAAGCAATTCGCTGATTCTCCTTACTGCCTTTGCGATGGCGTTAATCCCCGGTTCGGGGTGGCTGACGGGCGTAATCTGGGGGCCTTTCATTCAAGGGCAGGTTGAGGCCGCCGGAATGGTAGGGCTTGTGACATTTAAAAGCTGGCTAAATGTCCTTTTGCTTCCGATTTCGATTGCGACAATTATCTTAGTCAGTGCCGGGCTTTTTTTCCTTAAATCTAAAGAAAAAATTGCCAAGGAAGCTTTTGCGCGGATAAAAAGCCAGCCCTTAGGGAAGATGGAGCGGCCTGAAATTATCGCTGCCGTTATTTTAATCGGAGTTTTCGTAGCTTCACTGACCGGGAATCTGCATGGGATTTCAACCGCTGTCATCTGTATTGCTGCCATGATTTTGTTTTTTCTATTTGGTGTCCTTACAACCGATGACTTTAATTCGGCTGCCAACTGGAATCTGGTTATTTTTATCGCAATGGCTTTAAGCCTTGGCTCGATTTTTTCCGCCACCGGGATTTCCGAATGGCTGTCCGGAATTGTTGTCCCTGCCCTCGCGCCGATTGCCGGGAATCCTTGGCTGTTTGTCTTTTGCGTGACGAGTTTTATGTTTTTATGGAGCCTGATTGATGTGGCAATGTTTATTCCGACCATCGCCATCATGGTGCCGATTTTGCCTGATATCGAAGCCGCTTATCAAATCAGCCCGCTTGTCTGGATTGCAATTTTTATCCTTGCCGGCAACGCTTTTTTCTTGGCTTACCAGAATATGTGGGCGGTCATGAGCCGCTCCATCAGCAAAGAAAAGGACCGGGCCTGGGACAATCGGCATATGAGTATCTATGGGGTAATTTATTTTATCGCTTGCCTTGTTGCGCTGATTCCGGCGATTCCGCTGTGGATCTGGCTGGGGTTAATTTAAAGGAGACTAATTATGATCAAAGAAGCAATTATTTCACTTTCGAAAAAGCAGGACTTAACTTATGAAACAGCCGAAGCCGTCATGAATGAGATTATGACTGGCAAAGCAACCCCGGTCCAAATGAGTGCATATCTGACCGCATTAAGCTTAAAGGGTGAAACAACTGACGAAATCACCGCCTCGGCTTTTGGGATGCGTTCCCATTGCATCCGGCTGCTTCACAACATTGACGCCCTCGAAATCGTTGGGACTGGCGGCGATGGGGCAAATACTTTTAATATCTCAACAACGGCGGCGATTATTGCGGCGGCCGCTGGCATTCCGGTTGCAAAGCACGGAAACCGCAGCGCGTCAAGCAAATGCGGGGCTGCTGATGTTTTGGAGGCCCTTGGGGTAAATATTAACATTCCGCCGGAAAAAAGCGCAACGCTGCTCCAAAACATCGGGATCTGCTTTTTATTTGCGCAAAACTACCATATTGCAATGAAATATGTCGCCCCGGTCAGGAAAGAGCTTGGAATCCGGACAGTTTTTAATATCCTTGGCCCGCTGACCAATCCGGCTGGCGCAAATATGGAACTGATGGGGGTTTTTGACCGGGATTTGGTTGAACCGCTTGCCAAAGTTTTGATGAATCTGGGCGTAAAAAACGCGATGGTTGTCCACGGAGAAGACGGGCTTGATGAAATTTCCCTTTGTGCGCCAACCCATGTTTGCGAAGTAAAAGACGGCTGGGTCCGCTCTTATGAAATTACGCCGGAGCAGTTTGGTTTTGAACGCTGCCATCAGGATGATTTGCTGGGCGGAACGCCGCCAGAAAACGCGGAAATCATCAAAGCCATTTTACATGGCGAAAAAAGCGCGAAACGCAACGCCGCCATCCTTAATGCTGCTGTGGCAATGTTTATCACCGGAAAATATCAGTCAATTGAAGCCGCAGCCAGGGCCGCGGAAGATGCGGTTGACCGCGGAAAAGCGATGGCAAAGCTCGAAGAATTTATTCATCATTCAAATGAGGTCCAAGTGTGAAAGAATTAATCCAAGTCATAGATTCGAACCGAATTATGGATTTGGATTTTTTGAGATCATAAAAAGGAGTATGAAAATAATTATGAATATCCTTGAAAAAATAGTTATGTCAACTAAGGCGCGGGTTGAACGGGACAAAGAAATGGCGTGTTTTGAGTCACGACCTCATCGGCCCGCCCATCTTTTTGAGCAAAGCTTGCGGCAGCCGGAAATTTCATTTATTTGTGAAATTAAAAAGGCCTCCCCGTCAAAAGGCGTTATCGCCGCAGATTTCCCCTATCTTCAGATTGCAAAGGAATATGATGAGGCCGGGGCTTCCGCAATTTCCGTCTTGACTGAGCCTGATTATTTCCTTGGAAGTGATGATTACCTCCGTGAAATCCGGGCAGTGACCAGCCTGCCGTTACTTAGGAAAGACTTTACGATTGACCCTTTTCAAATTGAGCAAGCCGCTTTCCTCGGCGCGGACGCAATCCTTTTAATCTGTGCCATCCTTACCCAGGCCCAAATTACCGCATCCATCAAAGAGGCGGATCGATTCGGCTTATCCTGCCTTGTTGAGGCCCATGATGAAGATGAGCTAAAGATGGCAATCAAGGCCGGGGCGAGGGTCATTGGGGTTAATAACCGCAATCTGAAAACCTTTGCGGTCGATACTGGGAATAGTGTTAGACTTCGGGCATTAACACCCGATGATATTATTTTTGTTTCTGAAAGCGGAATCCGCACGGCCGATGATATAAAACTTTTAAGGAACCATGGAGTTGACGCGGTTCTCGTTGGCGAAATCCTTATGCGTTCCGCCGACAAGAAAAAAACGCTCCAGGCGTTGAGAGGAGCATAGGCATAAAATGGCGAAAGTAAAAATCTGCGGCTTAAGCCGTTTAGAAGACATTGCCGCTGTCAACTTGATTTTACCGGATTATGTCGGTTTTATCTTTGCCAAAAGCCGCCGGGAAATTGATGAAAAGGCGGCGGCCGCTTTAAAAGAACAGCTTGACCCCCACATCAAAACCGTTGGCGTTTTTGTCAATGCGGGCATTGAGGTTATTGCTTCATTATATCATCAAGGGATAATTGATATCGCACAGCTCCATGGTGATGAGGATTCCGGATATCTTAAGCTGCTAAAAGAATGCTTGCCCGCCCTGCCGCTCATCAAAGCGGTTGGCATTGGTAATGAACTGCCTGTTCTTCCCAAAAATGCGGATTATCTTTTATTTGATACCTTGTCGCATGACCGCGGCGGCACAGGGAAAAGCTTTGACTGGGATTTGCTTCGTAATTATTCCGGGCTTCCATATTTTCTTGCCGGCGGGCTTAATATCGGAAACGCCAGCAAAGCAGTTAAGACACTTAATCCATTTTGCGTGGACGTAAGCAGCGGCGTGGAAACCGATGGTTTAAAGGATGCGGATAAAATCCGTGAGTTTGTGCGTAGGGTAAGGGAGTGCTGATAGATTGCGGCTCGGAGGCCGCAATGACAGGCTCGGAGGCCGCAATGACAGGCTCGGAGGCCGCAATGACAGGCTCGGAGGCCGCAATGACAGGCTCGGAGGCGGTGAATTGACACTCTCAAACGCGCGGAGAGATTGCGAAGCAAGTCCGCAATCCCTTGGCATAATTAACTGGAAATTAGCTGGAAAAAATTGGAAGGAAATTTTTTTAAATTTTTTTTAAAAAAGTGTTGACAAGCCTAAAAACCTATGATAATATGAGTATAGTAAAATTCCCCTTTTACATGAGACCGGTTAGAGCTTGCTCTTTCCGGTCTCTGCTTTTTATTTAATACTTGCCTAGCGGGTTCTAGTTGCGCTTTTTAATAATCTATACGCATATTGCAATATATTTTTGATTTCGACTTGTCGGTTTATCTGGTATGAGCAAGATGCCATCTTCATAGGTTTTTCCGTTTCTACTTGCCTGAATGGCAAAACTCTGTTATACTTCTATGGACAAATAAGGAGGAAAAAAATGCTAAATAAATTCAAATTTTCTGAAGAAGTACAAGAAATCATTGCCGGGTGCAAGGGTGTTACCGTCCCGACCAGCCGGGAAGAGCTGCTGTCGCTTTCAATCGGCGGCGGCGAGGAAAACTTTGCCGTCAGCTATGATGTGAATGGCAAAGAGTATGTTGAAGCAACTATTACACGCTGCAAAAACGGCGCGGTCATCAATTATGCCGACGACTATATGCGCAGACGTGACCCGGCTTGCCTTATCGTTGGTGACGAGGGCGCAACGGACAAGCCAAGGTATAAAGACATTTACAATCGTGAGTTTAGCGTCCTTAGGGATGAGACTTTTGCTTGGCTTAAAGGTGAAGAGCTGCTCGTTGTCCCGGTTATAACTGGGGGAAAGGAGTACGGCTATGAGGTTGTCTTGCTTGCCCCCAAAAATGCCGCCTTTTTTGCGACCGGGCTTGCGGATTTGCAATATTTCGTCGATATCAACGAATATGAGGGCCTGTTTGAGCCAAAGGTCATCATTTATCTTGCCCCGCCATTCAGGCATACCCATTTTGACGGCAAACAAATTGTTGCCCACAACCGCTTAGAAAATATTTATGAATTATTCTCATACAATCTTTATCCCGGCCCAAGTGCCAAAAAAGGGATTTACGGCTTTTTGCTTGACATCGGCGAACGTGAAGGCTGGGTAACCGTACATACCTCCGCCGTCAAAGTAATCACCCCTTATGAAAACGAGTTTGTCATCATGCACGAAGGCGCTTCCGGCGGCGGAAAAAGCGAAATGAGCGAGCATATGCACTTGGAGATTGACGGCCGGGCACTGATCGGCCAAAATCTTACGACAATGGAGAAATTTTATCTTAATGTGAATGAGCCTTGCGAGCTTCACCCGGTTGCCGATGACATGGCCTTATGCCATCCCAAAATGCAAAATGACAGCGGCAAGCTGGTCATCAAAGACGTTGAAGCCGGATGGTTTGTCCGGGTTGACCATATTAAGAAATATGGGACTGACCCCGATTTGGAAAAAGCTTGTGTCCATTCCAAAGAGCCTTTGATTTTTATGAGCCTTGATGCAAAAGCAGATTCAACCTGCTTGATTTGGGAACATATTTTGGATTCAAACGGAAAGCCTTGCCCCAATCCCCGTGTCATCCGGCCCAGGCGGACAATTGACAATATTATTGATACTCCGGTTGAGGTTGATGTGCGGAGCTTCGGCGTCAGGACGCCCCCTTGCACCAAGGAACACCCAACTTACGGCATTATTGGCCTAATGCAGATTCTGCCCCCTGCCCTTGGCTGGCTGTGGCGGCTTACCGCCCCCCGCGGACATAACAACCCCAGTATCGTTGATTCCGAGGGCATGACAAGCGAGGGCATTGGTTCATATGGATATTTCCTGACCGGAAGTGTTGTCAAACAGGCAAACCTGCTGCTTGAGCAAGTTCTTGCAACGCCAAACACCCGTTATCTTTTGATTCCCAACCAGCATATAGGCTGTTATGAGGTTGGCTTCATGCCCCAATGGATTACCCGTGAATATATTGCCCGCCGCGGCAGCGCCCAGTTTAAAGAGGAGCATTTGACCCCGGCCCGCTTGCCTTTGCTTGGTTATTCCTTGGAAAACCTAAAGGTTGACGGCCAATTTGTCAGAAAAGCTTTCCTCCGTCCCGAAACCCAAGCCGAAATTGGCGAAGAGGGATATGACAATGGCGCGAAACAGCTGGTTGATTTCTTCAAAAGTGAGCTCGAAAAATTCGATACTCCGGAACTTCACCCGCTTGGCAAAAAGATTATTGATGTCTGCCTTAATGACGGAACGCTTGCCGATTATATGAAGCTTATCCCGATAAAATTCTAAAATCTGCCATGTGCCGCAGTACAAAAAGCCCGCTTATGAAAGCGGGTTTTTTGATTCGCGTAATTGCGTAATTTCCTAAATACTTTAAATCTTAAACGACTTAATCATATTGGTAAGTTCATCGAATTTGTCCGAGGCTTTATCCATGTTGGTTGAGATATCGGAAATATTGCCCGCAACCCCGCTTGTTTCGATGGCAATGCTGTTTGTGGCTTTTGCCCCCTCTTGGGCGGCGATTGCGACTTCGCCGATTGATTTTAGGACAAATTGGGTTGAATCCTTGAGCCGATGTGAGGTACTGTTAAGCTCATCAGATACATTGCTGATATAATTCGCGTCATTTGTATATGACTTCGCCGCTTCAAGCATTTTTTCAAATTCTTTGAGGACATCACCCGAAACAAAGTTAAGCAGCTCATTGGAACTTTTCGATAATGATGTCACCGCATTCATTACTGTTTTTGTCACCGTTTGGATTTGGGAAACCGTATTTTTGGAATGCTCCGCCAAAGAGCCGATTTCGTTGGCAACTACCGCAAAACCGCGTCCCGCTTCGCCGGCCCTGGCTGCTTCGATTGACGCATTAAGGGCAAGCAGGGTCGTCTGGCTGGTAATCTCAAGAATCGAGTCCGCAAGGGCATTTATTTCTTCAACTGCTTTTGAATCAGTAAGGGCAACGAAAAGATGTTTTTCAATTTCTTTGAAAACTTTATTTGAGCCTTCAATTGAAGCCGTTATATTTTTATTAAGTTCTAAAGCGCGGCTTTGGATTTCATGGGATTTTTCCGCCCCCTCTTCTGCTTTTCCGCTGATTTGCTCAACCTCTTGTTCAATTTCAACCGCTGTTTTATTAAGTTCGTCAGCCGAAGCCCCTGTTTCTTCCATTCCGGCCGAAAGCTCTTCCGTTGAAGCCGAGGTATCAACAATACGGTTTTGAAGCTGGCCAACCGCACCGTGAATAGCTTCCATCTGGCCATTAATGATCCCAATCGCATTGGCAATTCCGGAAATGGTGTCAAACAGCCCATCGCGCATTTTCTGGATGTCACGGGCCAAGTCGCCAATCTCGTCTTTTTGCTTTTTAAATTTCTCCGGGACAGATTCGGTCAGGTCACCCCCGGCAATTTTCTCCGTTACTTCGGACATTGATTTGATCGGGGTTGAAATGCTCCGCGCCAAAATAATGACAATCACCGCCGCAAGAAGCAAGCCAATCACTCCGATAATCATCACCGCGGCAATCATCCGGTTGGCGTTTTCCATAACTTCATCTTCTGACACCACCACGGCATAAATCCAGCTTTTGTTTGAATTGCCCAAATCCAATGAAACAAAGGCTTTATATGATGATGTGTTAAGGGTCGGGGAGTGGATTTTGTCAATGAAGATTTCTCCGGCCTGTAGTTTTTGCATTATCGCAGGCCCAAGGTGCGGGTCAGCTAAATCTCCGTCAATGCTGCCAATCTTTGCGATGTCGGAATGGGCAACCAATTCATATTTTTCAGTTATCAGCTTGCCAAAGCCAGTCTCAAAGAGCTGGACTTCATTATTAAGCTCATTTAAGCCATTAAGCGAATAGTCAACGCCAATAACCCCGATGACCGAACCAAGCTGGCCCCTGACTGGGTAAGCGATTGAGATAATGCTGACTTTTCTGCCGTCAATTTCGTAATCATATGGATCAGTTATGTACGGCTGGCCGCTCTCATACGCAACAAGGTAATAATCACCCGGCCCTTTTATGTCATAATTTTCTAACACAGTTTTGGCGATATCATTTCTGGAAAAAAATACTTTGGTCGCGTATCTCCCCGTGGCATCGGTTGTTTCGGTATTCTGGTGTTCTTCGTCTTTTCCGTCTAGCTTGTCCGGTTCAAAGGAAGCCCATGCCCCGATTAGGTTGTTCGTCTCATCACGCATTACGCCTTCGAGTAAATCATCCATAAATATCCGGCGGCTGCTAAGCGGGATGATTTCAACTTGATCGGCTGCGGTTTTCATTCCGACAAGAAGGCTGTCTACTTTATTAAAAGCCACGCCGATTTTGTTTGAGTGGTTTTCAACTGCGTTTTCGACCAGCTTTGTCGCCTTATTATCTGCCAGTGCTTTGGTCTGGTTGATTACAACCACCAGGAATGTCCCTAAGACAATTAAAAACGTTGATAGCAATGATATTATCATTTTCGTGCCGATTTTGCGAAAGATACCCATCTATTACTCCTTTCAAAGCCTTGTTACTTTGGGCGTAGCCCAAACATTGTTACTTTAGTACTAATTTAACAATATAATTATACTATGCTTTGGGAGTAAAGTCTAGTCTGATTATTGCTATTTTTATCTGATTATTGCTAATAAAGCACCCCATCATAATACATCAGAAGTAGCGCAACCACCCGCCCATAACTTAAAGTGCCATCACTTACACCATTTAAGGTTAGGCTGGCTTCCAAGAATTCATTGGAGATATTCCGCACCAGATCGGTGTTGAAAACTGCATTTTTTTCTACCTGCTTCCAAGCCGCGGCGGTCAGGAAGATATTGTCGCGGCGAACAAGGGCGTTTACCCGGGGCTGTTCGCGGTATGTTTCCGCATTGTTTGCAATTGCGGCCGCAAAATCACGTTCAACATAATTTAAAATCCCCAAATATGCGCTGTAGCGGAAAAAAGCGTCCTCCGAACCGGAGCAAGCAAGAAAGGCAATAAAATTCGCTTCATCTTCATAAATAAACCCTTTTACGTGTGCCAGCTCATGGGCGATTGTATAGGGGGTATTGGCGATGTACATTTTCGCGTTATAATTGGCTTCCATTGAAAAAGGGAAAAAATAACCCATCATATGCTGCTGGCTAAAAAAATTGGAAAAAAGAAGCGGCTTCGGGCGGGGGTAAAATCCGGACAAGCGGCCATATTCCTTAGACAGCCGCTGCATTTCAATTTTGGCTTGCCTGTTCATTTCACCCTCATAAACAAGATATCCCATCTGGTCACGGGTAAGCTCTTTGGCCAGCTTGTTGGCGTTTTCAACAACATAATTACGCAGTTTTGTGATTTCATCAATGCCATATTCACGGTGCTGGCTGCCAATCGGATAAAATTCATTTATCGGCGAGCAATGGAAAAGGATAAAACAGTTTGCCGTCATGATAAAAAAGAAAATGGCGGCCAGCCATAAGCAAGTTTTTGCATAGAGCGGGTAAATGCGTAAAATGAGAGTATCCCGCTTTTTAATGAATAAGCAAATAAAACCCATTAAAAATAAAATTAAGATGCCTAAAAAAGCGGAGTAAATCATGATTTCACCGACTGAAAAAGGGAAAATAGACATTAAACGGCCATAGGTTTCCACAATCAGCGGATATATTCTCGCGACATAAAAATCACTAAAACGCACGCTAAGACGGGCGATGATATTTAAAAGAACCGCCAAAAGGATAATCATAATGGGGATATGATTTCTCATTTTATTAAATAACATATGTTATTTTATGCCTTTCTAAGATTTCTCTGATTCTATGTAGCGCGTTCCTTTATATTTTACCATCGATGGGCATTCTTTGGCAAAGGTATTATTTTACATTCTTTATTATATACTTGTAAAAAAGGGACTGCCGGGCAAGTCCCCATCCTAATCGGGGGTAAAATGGAGCATATTTTAAACGGTGTTGACCGGATCAATGATTTTCTTTGGGGCGGCCCTTTCCTGCTTCTTTTGATGGGAACCCATCTTTTTTTTACAATCCGCCTCCGCTTTCCCCAAAAGAATATCATCAGGGCGATAAGACTATCCGTCATGCCCGGAGAAAGCGGCGATAAAAAAAATATTTCTGTTTTTGCGACACTGGCGACAACCTTGGCCGCAACCCTTGGGACCGGCAATATTGTCGGTGTTTCGACCGCCATTGCCCTTGGCGGCGCGGGAGCGGTTTTCTGGTGCTGGCTGACTGGCGTGCTGGGAATGGCGACCGCATACGCGGAATGTTTCCTTAGTATGTGCTATAGAAACCGCGGGCCGGACGGCGTTTACCGGGGCGGGCCGATGTATGTCTGGGAAAATGGTTTACATAATAAATCGATGGGCAAGGTTTATGCTTTCCTTACCCTCGTGACGGCAATTGGCGTTGGCTGCACGACCCAATCCAATTCAATGGCACAGACCACAGTCCTTAACTTTGGGACTTCACCGCATATCGTTGGCTTCTTTGCCGCGTTTATCGCTGGGCTGGTCATTATCGGCGGAGTCAAATCAATTGGCAAATTTTGCGTCAGCATTGTCCCGGCTCTGGGAATCCTTTATACGGCAGGGTGTTTTATCCTGTTATTGCTTTTTAGGGATGCCTTGATTCCGGCATTAAAATTAATTATGGAGCAAGCATTGTTACCCCGCGCAGCTTTGGGGGGAGCGGTTGGGGCTTCCTTGATGGTGGCTGCCCGCTATGGAATTGTCCGCGGGCTTTTCACCAACGAAGCCGGAATCGGGACGACCGCAATTGCCGCAGCTGCTTCTGAAACGACCGACCCCGTCCGGCAAGCTTATGTTTCGATGACGGCCGTTTTTTGGGATACGGTTGTGATGTGCTTGCTGACCGGAATCGTCATTGTTGCAAATATGATAAAAAATCCTACTTCTGTTCTTTCGGTCAATGAAGCAGGGCTTACTGATGCGGCTTTTATGTCGCTTCCCATTTTTGGCAGTGCATTTCTGGCAATCTGTTTAATTGCTTTTGCGATTGCTACTTTGATCGGCTGGTCTTATATGGGTGAACGGGCGGCAGAATACCTGACCGGAACGCGGGGAATCCCTTTTTATAAAATTGGCTATATTGTGATGATTTATGTTGGCGCGGTAATGCCCCTTGATGTCGTATGGCAGTTTACCGATTTGATCCATGCTTTAATGATTCCGCCAAGCATTGCAACGCTTTATTTGCTCCACCGGAAAATAGCTTTTTAATGGCTTGGCCTATTTTTGACAACCATTATTGCTTCGGTTATTGCCGTCGCCAAATCAACCATGCGCTGGTGTGACATTTCGTTTACCGAAGCAAAAATAGCCCCTTTTTCGGTCACGACATATTGCGGCGGCAATTTATTAAGGGCTAACGCCATGATATCAAGGCGGCAGTCCTCGCATTCGCAAACATCAAATGATGATATATTACGATCAAGATAACTGCGGACCCATTCTTCGTTAAAATTTCGTAACTTTTTCATCTTCTACCCAATCGGTGGATTGCCACGCTCTTTCCCAGTTCCTCTCGCAATGAGTTAATATCCGCGAAGACGAGAGTGCGATTCAAAAGTACGACCCTTGAGAAATGTCGTTACTTAATTCGCGTCTTTTGCGAATTTATGTAACGCAACATTTCTCTCGGAGCGAGAGCGGGTCGGACGATGAATCGACAGCTCTCGTCTTCGCGGATATAAGCTTATAATTCTATCTTAACTCATTTTTTATTGATATACAATATTTATTTGCACATTTTTACATAATAAAGTATAATTAAATCAGATGCACCCACCAGCAAGAAAGGAAAAGCAGAATGAAAAAATACACTCGTACTGCGCTTGAGGTTGTCGCGGAAAAGTATGAACTTGGCAAAGGAATGGAAGACGGCTTCCAATCTTTATCCAAAATCGTTACCAATGGCTGGATTAATACTGATAATCTGGTCAAAATCCAAAAGGACGATGTCGAAGGACATATCGTTTGCCCCTTTATTTCCACCAAACGCGGCCTGATTTTCATTAATGAAGGCGATTACATCATTGTCGAAGAAAGTGATGACCGCCATGTTTGCGGGGGCAACAAATTTGACGGCCGTTTTACCCCGGCTAATTAACATAATTTTCGGTTAATTCTAAAAGCAGCTGCTTCATTCCACGGTTAAGCGTGGGGTGTAATAAATGTGGGTTCAAACTGATTAAAGGTATCAAGACGAAATCACGGTTATGCAAATCAGGATGGGGAATCACCAAATTTTCTTCATTGATTGCTTCATCGCCATAAAGCAAAATATCCAAATCAAGCGTCCTCGCCCCCCAGCGGATATTTTCATTGCCATCACGGCATCGCCCGGCTTCTTTTTCCAGACCTTGCAAAAAACTAAGCAGCTCAAAGGGAGTAAGCAAGGTCAAAAAAGTAACTGCACCATTTTTAAAATCCGGTTGATTATTAACGCCATACGGAAGAGAGTTTATCAGCTTAGACGCTTTTACGGCGCGGATATGGGGATGGTTTCTTATTTTCGTGACGGCGTTATTTATTAAACTCTCGCTTTCGCCTAGGTTCGAGCCTGTCGCAACATAAACCTCATGCCAGCCTCTGTTGATTTTTACTGATACAGAAGTAAAGTTAAGCCCGATTGGGGCATTCGGTTTCCGGATTTCCAAATCAAGGCTTTTTACCAAGGGAAATTTTAGTAAAATATTCCGCGCCATTTTTTCCGCCACCGTTTCAATCAGCTTGCAGGTCTCTTTTTTCATTAATTCATTGATGTATTTTGCCACCGTGCTATAATTTACCGTAAGCTCTAAATCATCACCTAAGGCAGCGTCCCGGATATCAGTATAAAGGACAGTACTGACATAAAAAAACTGGCCAAGTTCATTTTCAAAAGGCTTGACCCCATGGAAAGCAAAGCATTCCAAATTTTCAATCCGGATTTCATCGTGCTTTGGCAATTATCTAACTCCTATTTAAGATAGCTTCCGTCATTTTTATGCTCCGCCTGTTTGCTTCGATATCATGGACACGGACAAAAGCATAACCGCTCATTACTGCCATAACAGTTGTTATTATTGTTCCTTCAAGGCGTTCAGTAACCGGAAGATTAAGCGTAAGCCCAATCACCGATTTCCTGCTTGCCCCAAGCAGGCAAGGGTAACCTAAGGTTTTTAGTTCCGCAAGATATTTTAAGGCATAAAGGTTTTCCTCATAAGTTTTGCCAAAGCCAATGCCGGGGTCAAGGATAATATTGTCTTTTAAGATTCCGGCTTGCTGCGCCAACTTTAACGATTCGGCCAAGTCAGTTTTGATGGCGTTGTAAAGGTTTTCCTGCTGGTGTAGTTCTTTATTATAATCTACAATAACTCTTGACCTGCGGTCAATCGTTACTGTACCAGATGAAAACAAATGCTCGCACGACCGTTCCGGTCGATGCTCACGCTTGTTTTCCTGCTGGTACAGTAAATCATGATTTGATTTTTCTTCGGCATGACGATTGTGCATGAGACAGCAAGGAATTTTCGCTTCTGCTATCAATGCTTTCATTTCCGGATCATGCTTTAATCCCCAGATATCATTTATCATTGCGATTCCGGCGTCAATTCCGGCTTTTGCCACCTTAGCCTTGTAAGTATCAAGGGAAATCGGGATGTCAAAATAGTTTTTTATCAATTCAATAACAGGTGTTATTCTATTTATTTCGGCCTCATCACTTATTTTCTCATGGCCGGGGCGGGTTGATTCGCCGCCGACGTCAATAATATCACAGCCCTCACGAATCATTTCGTCAACTCTTTTTAGGATGGCATCTTTTTCCACAAAAAGGCCGCCGTCAGAAAAAGAATCCGGAGTGACATTAAGGATTCCCATAATATATGTATGCTTGCCAACTAAAAAATCACGATTACCGATTTTCATTTACACCCCAAGTGGAAATTTTAATTTCCACATTTACACCCCTTACATTTCACATTTTAACCATTCGCCAAAATGTATTTTGAAGCCGCTCATCATCAGCAAAAGCCCCTTTAATAACAGTTGTTATTGTTTGGCTTCCCGGTTTTTTGATCCCCCGCATTGTCATGCAAAGATGTTCGGCTTCAATCACGACCATTACCCCCCTCGGCGCAAGATGGCGCATAATTGCCGTGGCAATCTGATGGGTAAGCTGTTCTTGCAATTGCGGGCGGCGGCAAAATGTCTCAACCGTCCGTGCGAGTTTTGACAGGCCGACTACTTTTCCGTCAGGAATATATGCAACATGGGCCTTGCCAAAAAAAGGCAGTAAATGATGTTCGCAGACTGAATAAAAAACAATGTCTTTTTCGACGATCATCTCATTGTTTTCCACGATAAAGGTTTTCTCTAGATGGCTTTCGGAATTTTCGCAAACGCCAGCAAAAATCTCTTCGTACATTCGCGCAATGCGGGCTGGTGTTTCCTTAAGGCCGGGGCGGTTTTTATCCTCGCCAATGCCCTCAAGCAAAAGCCCGATCGCCGCTTCAATTTTATTTTTGTCAATTTTTCCCATTATTATATCCACGCTCCTATCAAAAGGTTGAAAGAATTTCATTCTCCTATCAAAGCCTGGAGACTTTGAGCGTAGCTCAAATCTCTAGTTGAAAGAATTTCATTCTTTCAACTTTTTAACCACAACCTTTTTTATTGCGTCCACTAATGTCAAACTGCCAAAAGCTACAATTGCTGCCTTTCTTTCTGCCAATAAGATTGCCAGCTCGCAAGCTTCGGCGATACTGTCGGCGGCTGTTGTCTTTGGATGCAACTTCGCTACTTCAACTGCCAATTCATAACTTGGCATTCCGCGTGGGCCAGGCGGGGTAACCGTAATAATATGTTCGGCAATCTGGTAAGTATTTTCGATTATCCCCTGATAGTCCTTGTCCCGCAATATTCCCATGATAAAAATAATCCGTTTAGTGGGGAAATAAAACTTTATTGTTTCAACCAGCCTCTTTGCCGCCCCGGCATTGTGGGCCCCATCAACGATAAAGCGCGGTATTCTGTTTATCATCTCAAACCGGCCCGGCCAAACAGCTTCTTTAAAGCCTTTACGGATTTGATCCATGCTGATTTCAAATCCCCCCCTTCTAAGAAAAATAAGCGCATCCAAAGCAATCGTTGCGTTATCTACTTGATGAAGGCCGGCGAATCCGATTTCCAAATCCTTAAGCTGATCCCAGTTCTCGCGGTTAAAATACTGCATGAAAGTAAGGTTATCAAGATCGGGTTTCGCGCGGTGAATATGTTTTACATAATTAATGGGGGAATAGTAAAAAATTGAATCGCATTCCCGGCATTTTTCCCGGATAACATCATAACTATCTTGTTCCTGCTGTCCACAAACCACTGGCACATTTTCCTTGATGATTCCGGCTTTGTGGGAAGCGATTTCCGAATAAGTCTTACCAAGATAGTCAGTATGGTCTAGCGAAATCGGGGTAATCACCGCAACCAGCGGCTTCTCGATAATGTTTGTTGCGTCAAGCTTTCCGCCCATTCCGGCTTCAAGCACGACAATATCGCAATTTTCCTCGGCAAAATAAAGAAATGCCAAAACGGTATCAATCTCAAAAGCGGTCGGCTGCCTAAGTCCATCGGAAACCATGCTGTCAGCCGCGTTTTTTACTATCTCAAAGTACTTGAGAAAATTGGCTTTGGAGATAATCCGGTTGTTGATTTGGAATCTTTCATGGTAACTGGAAAGTGACGGCGAAAAAAAGCGGCCTGTCCGGTAATTCGCAGCTTTTAGGACGCTGGAAATAAAATTAAGGACTGACCCTTTGCCATTTGTCCCGGCAATATGGACGAATTTTAGTTTTTCCTGCGGATTTCCCAAACGGTTTGCTAACTCTCTTACCGTTTCCAAGCCGGGATTTATGCTACTTATTTGGTTAAGATATTCACAAGCTTCATTATAATTCATTTTTTTATGGCTCACTTTACTTATAAAGGTTGCTATCAGGCAACGGTTTTTTGTATACAATTTTCATAGGTGAACATACTATCCATATGAAAAATTTTATCCGTGATTTCATTAAATGCGGCATCGCCGGGTGGTGCATGGAAATATGTTTTACAGCACTTGACTCTTTAAGACGGCGTGAAATGAAACTAGTCGGCCATACGTCACTTTGGATGTTTCCGATTTATGCAAGTGCCGTGCTTCTTAAGCCATTATTCGGGTTGCTTAAAGGAAAGCCAATTGTCTTAAGGGGCTTATCCTATGCGGTTTTGATTTTGTCCGGCGAATACCTGACCGGAAGCCTTTTATGTAAGTTCAAAAATTGCCCTTGGGATTATGCCCGCTCAAAATGGCATATCAAAAAAATAGTCCGCTTGGATTACCTGCCCAACTGGATTCTGGCCGGGCTTTTTTTCGAGTGGCTTTTGACAAGGAAAAGCTAAGGCAAAAATATTATACTAAATCATTTCCCAAATTGCAAATTTACGAAAGGTGAAGCAGATAGGCCTATTCCCTTTTTAGATAAAACTGCAAACTTAAATAATCTTCGCAAGCATTTTTAATGGCAAACCCAGCATTCATTAATGAAGCACCTGTATATTTTTTATCATCAATAAAATAGCAATCATTTTCGTTAAGCCCTTTTAGCTTTACAAATAAATGCTTTGGATTGGCTTCGGCATTATTCACAACAATATTAAGCAAAGCCTCCGAACCGTCCCCAAGCACCATCATCCAAGCGGAAAACCGCTCTTTAAAAGGGTCTGACAAACGATAATAAAGGCCGTTATGTAAAATGTCATGGTACTTTTTAAATAAGCAAATCTGGGTTTTGATTTCTTCTTTTTCTTCTTCCGAAAGCAGCGCCGGGTTTAACTCATATCCGAAATTTCCACTCATTGCCACAACTGCGCGGGTCTTTAGGGATGTCACGCGGCCAGTCTGGTGATTCGGCACCGCCGAGACATGGGATGAAACCGCCGCGACAGGGTATGCAAAACTCGTGCCGTATTGAATTTTCAGCCGCTCGATGGCGTCAGTATTATCACTGCACCAGATAAGCGGATGGTAATAAAGCATCGCCGGGTCAAACCTGCCGCCGCCGCCGCTACAGCCTTCAAATAAAATATGGGGATATTTTTGCACAAAATGCTCCAGCAAGCTATATAAACCAAGGACATACCGGTGCATAAGCTCGCCCTGCTGCTCATCGGGAAGCTTATTAGAAAACCAGTCACTTATGCTGCGGTTCATGTCCCATTTTACATATTCAATATTGGCGCTGTCCAATACTTTTGAGATACTCTTAATCAAATAATCCCGTACGTCTTCGCGCGATATATCAAGGACTAATTGCGAGCGGCTGCGGACAGGCTCGCGTCCCGGCACTTTCAAAACCCAATCGGGATGGTTGCGGCATAAATCGCTGTCTTCGCTTACCATCTCCGGCTCAAACCAAATCCCAAACTTCATGCCTAAGCCATCTATTGAATCAACCAGCGGCTTAAGCCCGCCCGGAAGCTTTTCATCGTTGACAACCCAATCGCCCAGGCTGCTTTTATCATTGCTTCTCTTTCCAAACCAGCCATCATCCATCACCAGCATATCAATTCCAAGCAAGGCGGCCTCTTTAGCTATTTCAAGCAATTTCTTGCTGTCAAAATCAAAATAAGTTGCTTCCCAGTTATTGATGACAATGGGGCGGCGGCATTGTTTATAAGAGCCGCGGCATAGGCAGTTCCGGTAGACATTATGGTAATTATGGGATAATTTCGAAAATCCTTCTTTTGAAAAACTCAAAACTGCTTCCGGGGTCATGAAAATTTCACCGGGTTTAAGCCGCCAATTAAAACCGTCATCATTTATCCCCATATTAAGCCTTAACAGCCCGGTCTGGTCAATCTCTGCCTCGGCTTTGAAACTGCCGCTGTAAACTAGGTTCATGCCATAACAAATACCAGTAAATTCGGTCGTTTTTTTATCACAGATAATGATGAATGGATTATGCTGGTGGCTGCTTGTGCCGCGCCTGCTGCCAAATGACGTTATGCCATGCGGCAAGCTGTTCCGCTCAAAAATCCGCTCCATGTTGTGCCGTCCGTGAAAATGAACGAAATCCCATTCGCCATAAGGAATGTCAAGACTTGCTGACTTTGCCCGGCAAATATTAAGTTCCAAACTGCTGGCATTGCAAAATAAAATAGCACGTGTTATGATATCGTCAGCGGGAAAAATGCCATATAATAATGTCACTTCTAAGCCTAGCAAAGAATCCTTTAAGACAATCTCAAGCGTTTCCGCCTCCTGCCCCGTTTCATCATAAAGAGCGGGCTGCCCCGGAAGCTGATACTTTCCCATCTTTTGCTTAAATGAATGGAAACGCAGGTCAACCGCCTTATTTGCACCGCCGCTTAAGACCAAAACCGCATTAATGCGATAATCCCCAACGCCATCGGTTGGATATTCAAGCGGCAAAGTGTCAAGGGAATAAGCCCGGTCTTCCCCTGCTTCATAAGGATTGCCGGAAAAGCCCCGGTCAACTGGGATGACCAGATAATCAAGGTTCTGGTCCTCGACCTTGCTTCCGTAATATAAATGCAAAAGAAACCCATGCCTGTCAACTTTTAGCTGGTAAGAGGTGTTCTTCGTTTGCAAGGTGAAAGTTTTGTCTTTCTCATTCACAATTATTGGCATGATGATTTCCTTTCGGCATTAAGCAGATATATCCATATATGAATTGTAAGCGCATAATAATTAATCGTCAATCATTTTCGGCAATTAATTATAGGCTTGAGTTACCCTTAAAACCATGATATGATTGTGTAAAATGACAGGGGGTTATTTAATGAGGCATTTGATGAGTCCGCTCGATTTTTCGGTGGAAGAGCTAGAAAATCTGTTTGATTTGGCCAATGACATTGAGGTTAATCAGGACAAGTATCAGGATGCCTGTGCGGGCAAAATACTGGCAACTTGCTTTTATGAACCCAGCACCCGGACGCGCCTTAGCTTTGAATCCGCAATGCTTAGAATGGGGGGGAGCGTGCTTGGCTTTTCTGATGCCGGATCATCTTCCGCTTCCAAAGGTGAATCTGTTTCCGACACGATCCGGATGATTTCCTGTTATGCCAATATCTGCGCCATGCGCCATCACAAAGAAGGAGCTCCAATGGTCGCCGCCGGAAAGTCATCCATTCCGGTTATCAATGCCGGAGACGGCGGACACCAGCACCCGACCCAAACTTTAACGGATTTATTGACAATCCGCTCACTAAAGGGACGGCTTGGCAATTTTACGATCGGGTTATGCGGCGATCTGAAATTTGGGCGGACAGTCCATTCTTTGATTCACGCCTTGGAACGATATGCGGGGATAAAATTTATTTTTATTTCTCCCGAAGAACTCCGCGTTCCCGACTATATCACCGACAGCCTCAAAAACAAAAAAATACCTTTCGAAGAAGTAATCCGCTTAGATGATGTAATTAGCCAGCTTGATTTTTTGTACATGACCAGAGTCCAAAAAGAGCGGTTTTTTAATGAAGAGGATTACGTCCGCTTGAAAGATTTTTATATCCTTGACAAAGCAAAAATGAGTAACGCCAAGGCGGATATGCTGGTGCTTCACCCCTTGCCCAGGGTAAATGAAATTGCCGTTGATATTGATGAAGACCCCCGGGCAGCTTATTTTAGGCAAGTCCAGTATGGGGTGTATGTCAGGATGGCTTTGATTCTTACTTTATTGGAATATACTGGAGGGATAAAATGTTAAACGTTGGCAGAATCCAGGAAGGCTTTGTCCTAGACCATATCAAAGCCGGGCAAAGCCTTAATATTTATCATATGTTAAAGTTGGACAAAGGCGAAAGCACGGTTGCAATGATTATGTATGTCCCAAGCACCAAAATGGGCAAAAAAGATATTTTAAAAGTTGAATGCAGTATCAGTGACCTAAATCTTGACGTCCTTGCCTTTATCGACCACACGATTACAGTTAACGTCATCAAGGGCGAAGAAATCGTTGCTAAAAAAGCTTTGATTTTGCCGGAAGAAATTACGGGGATAATTAATTGCAAAAATCCCCGCTGTATTACCTCAATTGAGCAAAGTTTGCCGCACGTCTTTGTTTTGGCCGACAAAGATGCCCAAGTTTACCGCTGCAAGTACTGTGAAGAAAAATATGACAGGCGTTCCTAAAAAAAGGAACTGCCTGATGACAGTCCTTGGCAGATTTCAATTCGTAAAAATTTACTTGACACCAGCAAAATAACATGATATTCTCTTTATGTTGCGCATAATACGCACACCAAGCAGAGTATCCACTCTCACCCTGTAGCCAATCGCAATAGCCATCGCAAAGCGATTTTTGCTCACAGGTGTTAAGATAAGCATTTTTTGATGTCGTGGATAGTTATGCTATCTGCTTTTTTTATGTGCTGGGCAGTTTCGTCCTGCCCGATTCCAATACCAGGAGGGTAAAGTTATTAACGATTTAATTATCAACGAACAAATTAAGGACAATGAAGTACGTGTCATCAGTGCCACAAATGAGCAGCTAGGCATTATGTCTATCCAGCAAGCAATGCAGCTAGCGATTGATGCCGGTTTGGATCTGGTCAAAATCGCCCCGACAGCCCAGCCGCCTGTGTGCAGAATCGTTGATTACGGAAAGTTCAAATATGAACAAGGCCGAAAAGAAAAAGAAGCTAGAAAGAAGCAAAAAACCGTTGAGATAAAGGAAATACGCCTGACTCCCAATATTGATGTCCATGACCTTAATACCAAACGGAATAACGCCCGGAAGTTTTTGTCAAAGGGCGACCGCGTAAAAATCACCTTACGTTTCCGGGGCAGGGAAATGGCGCATATGATGAAGAGCAAGCATATCTTGGACGAATTTGCCGAATATCTGGCCGATATCGCCAATGTCGAGAAATCACCCACCATCGAAGGCCGTACCTTGACAATTTATTTATGCGAAAAAAAGACCTAAATTTAAAGACAGCCCATTACCAATTAAGGAGGAGCAAAAAATGCCCAAAATGAAAACAAACCGGTCAGCAGCCAAACGCTTTAAGCTGACAGGAACCGGAAAGCTAAAAAGAAGCAAAGCTTATAAGAGCCATATCTTAACTAAGAAATCAGCGAAAAGAAAAAGAAACTTAAGGCGTCCGGCGATGACTGATGACTCAAACGTAAAAAATATGCTGAAAATCTTACCTTATTTGAAATAATGGGTAGGCATAGTTAGGAAGCGCGTCCGAGAAATTTTATTGGACGCTAACAGGTTTAAAGAAGGAGAAAAAAAATGGCAAGAATAAAAGGCGGACAAAACGCCAAGAAAAAACATAAACGAGTCCTAAAGCTGGCCAAAGGCTATCGCGGCGCAAGAAGCAAACAATATCGGGTTGCAAAACAATCTGTTATGCGTGCCTTGGCAACTTCTTATTCAGGAAGAAAAGAACGGAAACGCCAATTTAGGCGGCTGTGGATTGCCCGGATTAACGCGGCGTGCCGTTTAAACGGATTATCCTACAATAAATTCATGTTCGGCTTAAAGCAAGCTGAAGTCGATATCAACCGGAAAATGCTGGCGGAGTTAGCGATAAATGATGCTGAAGGCTTTGCATCATTAGTTGAAATAGCCAAAGCCCAAATTGACCCGGCCAAAATTGCTTAGTTTATTTATTAATCCGCGAGAGTGGGCTTTTATTATCCGCGCTCTCGCGGATTTGCATTCTCGCGGATTGCCTTGACACAAGAATCCATTTATCGTATAATGTGCTAGAATTTATATGTATTTTTTCGGGGTGTAGCGCAGGTGGTAGCGCGCTACTTTAGGGAAGTAGAGGCCGCAGGTTCAAGTCCTGTCACTCCGAGGTTGTAAGCCATCCTTTATTCTATTAAAGCAACTTTTGTCATTACATAATAATTTATGAAAGCAATTTATTCTGATGAACGAAAAAACCTACAATGCGGTTATAAGTGGAAAATCTGATAATAATATAAAATATAGGGATTTTCAGAATCTCATACTTAATCTTGGTTTTGATTTTGCTCGTCAAAATGGTTCGCATGAAATGTACTTTAATGACGAGATAAAAAAGTATATGAACATTCAAAATGACGGCTCAAAAGCAAAACCTTACGAAGTAAAGCAACTTAGAAATCTGATCAAAGAGTTTAATTTGTAGGAGACAATATGGAGAAATATTCTTATATTATTCAGTATGATGAAGAAAACGAAATATATATTGCCAGCATTCCTGAATTGCAGGGCTGTATGGCACATGGCAAAACTCCCGAAGATGCCATTAGGGAAGTACGTATTGTTATGGAAATGTGGCTAGAAGTTGCCGAGGAAAAAGGACTTGAAATCCCTAAGCCTCTGACGCAAAATAATAAGATTGCTTAATTTTTCGCAATCTTACTTATTTATTGGTTTTGCAGAGGCTGTATCTATAGTTTGGGCATTTTTTTGTTGCTGTAAGCTAGCATTTTGTCTCCTTTTTATCCCCAATCTTCTTTCATCAATTTTTTCTGCAACTCCCTTAACTGTTTCTTCCTTTTTTTAAAATCCGGAAGAACACCCTCAACTACTGCCCAAAACCGCTCCGAATGGTTCATTTCTTTGATATGCGCAAGCTCATGGACTACTACATAATCAATCACCTCATCGGAAGCCATAATCAGCCGCCATGAAAAATTTATGTTTTTTTTGCTTGAGCAGCTTCCCCAGCGGGTCTTGGCGGAATTTATTTTTACCGCACTTGGTTTTAACGACATTAACTCGGCGAAATCGGAAGTTTTAGCTGTTAAATGTTTTTTGGCCAGCGTCCGGTATATTTTGATGCAAGCTTGCATGATTTGCCCGCTATTTAAATCGGGAGGCAGATAAAAATATTTTTGCTCCTCATCAAAGCCCACTTTATTTCCATATTTTTCCAAAATTGGATATTCCCATCCCCGATATAATATTTGGTCGCCGTAGTTAAGGTTAAAATTTTCACGCAAGTCCTGCTGTCTGTTTGAAGCGGCTAATTTTTTGGTGATCCATTCTGTTTTGGATAAAATGAACTCCTCAATATAGCGTTTTGGCATCCTCAAGGGGGCGCGGACTTCCACCACTCCGTTATGTATTAATAGGGCAAGGGTTTTTCGCTTTGACCTTTTAAGGGTATAATTAAACATCATAATAACCATGCTTTCCGAAAAAAAACGAATCATAGATTCGGCTTTTCATTTTATCAAATCCGCAACTAGAAGTACCCAGCGGGTGACACTTGAAAGCCAGACTTCTTTGTAAGTTGCATTGTTTGCCATCGGCCAATAAGGAACGTCCTCATTTTCGCGGGTCTGGATTCCGACTGGCATCTCTCCCACCGTCTCCCCCAGCAAAACCGCATATTGAGAAGCATAATTATTGCCCTCGCCATACATAAGTGACTGCCCGAAAGGATTTTTCCCTGCACACCAATAAAGCTGGTCTCTGGCAATGTCCATCAATTGCCCATCATCAAAATAAGCCCCGGCTAGCGAAGCTGCCTTTCCTAATGCCAACAAAACGGCGGTATTGCCCCGGAACGAAAACCAGACCGGGAATTGGCGGAGACAATGGCTTTCATCTAGCTTTAAGCCTGACTTAAGCTGTTCGCGGTAGTTTTCTTTATCTGCTTCATAGTCAGTATGGACATGGAGATAGCGGAAAGTAACCGGGTCATCTGCTTCACTAAAAGCGTGGACTCCCGACGGCTGCATTCCATACGGCGCGGAATAGCGGCTCATTTCCTTAAGGTATTCGCCAAACAGGAAAAGGCTTTCTTCCCAAATATCCCTTTGTTCCGCGATTTTCTGCGAGGGTTTTTGCGTTTCCAGCAAGGCGGTTAAGGCTTGGCAGAAAAGATAATCCCGTGATTGATGATTAAAATGGGTAATTGTTTTTTTCGTTTCATCGCGGTAGAAAAAGCCGTTAAAAGGAAGACCTGCTTCACCTTTATCTTGGCAGCCAATCATCAAATTGCCAAAACGGCTTGCTTCCGCTTGATAATAATCCTCGCCGCAAACGCGGTAGATTTGCGAGGCACAATAGCTGGCGGCCGCATAATATTGCGCCGGGCCGGCATTAAAGGTATGCTCCATCACTTCACCGTCTTCGAAGCCAACCTCATTAAAACGCTTGAGGGCAAAAGCATAATCTTCTTTTGCTGTTTTGAGGGCAAGATATGCTTTATCCTGATCGTAAGTATTAAGGGCAAAAGCGGCCAAAGCGGCTACTCCGCCCATCAGGAAATTTTCAAAAGAACGGTTGTGGACAGTGACAGCAACATCGTCATTATTGCCGATATATGAATCCGTCCAGCGAAGGCAAGCCGCGCTTGTCGCCCGGAAACCATCACCAAACCTTGTCCGGATAATGAAATCAAGCCCCCACGTTGCTTCTTCCATTAAGCGGTTGTATAGCAATATATCAATGTCTTTTACCTTAAGGGCCGCTTCGAAAAGGGCTTGCGTTGTCTCCGCTGTTTGCAGGGCTTGCTGGGAAAGGTCTCCTGCGTCATGCCAGCCGCCATTAAACACGAGGCTTACATCATCGTGTTTGGCGATGAAATCACCATGGCAATATCCATGGCCGCCGCCGACCGGGAAACCGCAGCGTTCAGAGTAGATGAAATTAATAGCTTTCCAGATTGCTTCTTTAAAAGGATTGCCTGTAATGGGGAATGCCTCGGTCGTAATGTCATTTATTTTTAGCTTGAAATATCCTTCTTGGTTAAAATCCGTAAAATCCGCAATGCCAAAGCTGCCTTTTTCATTTTCCAGTTTGCTTATTTTGCCTTTATAGCTAACCAAATCGCCATCAATTAAGAAAAACTCACCCTTTGTAAATGCGGTCACGGCCATTTTTGAACCTGCCAAAAAATATCCGGACGTTGAATAACTGATTGTCTCATCGGCTAATTGCCAGCCCAATGAGATGTCGGGATTTTCCACTTGCTCAAGGAATATATCTTTAAGATAAAAATTAAATTCGTTTTCACCGCCAATTTCATGGCCGTAGCAGCTAAGCTCAAAGCCAAACTCCGTGACTGCGTCGCGAGGCAAATCGGGAAATTCCCAGACGACATCATTCCACTTATTGTTTTCGAGGTTAACGATATGGAATCCTTCGCGCCAGTATATATCGGGGATTTTTTGCTCGCCGTCATTAACCAGGCACAGGGTCAGGAATGGGGCATGGAAGCCTAAGCATTTCGGCTTAATCCGGCATCTAATCCGGTTATATGGCCGCCAATCACAACGCGCAAAGGGGAGAAATGCTTTTGCATTGCCATAGGTGGTATAGCGCGGCATTTTTTCTTTCATTTCCCGTCTTGCCGGGGAGGTCAGTTTAAGTGTGTTTCCGGAAAGTTTTATCTGGCCGCCATCACCCTCTAGTTTCCAAGGGTTTAGCGTTAAACCATCCCATAATGGGTGGGAGGTTTGGGGGGTTTTTGAAAGCAGGCGGGTTTCGGTTGATTTTTGGCGGTTGGGGGTTAGGAGTTTGTGTATGTAGCCTGATTCGATTAATTCTTCTTTGAATGAATTTGTCATGGGTTCTCCGTTATTTAATAGGCAAGGAAGAAAATCTTTTCGTTAATACATTTTAATAATCTCTTCGTTAATACATTTTAGTACGCGCGTCATAAAATAATCTCTTCGTTGCTGTGCCCTAATGGGTGTAAAATATAAGTGTTCATTTGGGTAGAAGGCGGGCAAGGCAACTGCGAGAAACATTTTCTTCCTTGCTCATCTATGCCTTTAATTGAAATAAAATAAAAGGCAAGGCAACTGCGAGAAACATTTTCTTCCTTGCTCATCTATGCCTTAATTGGAAGTACAATATAAATTTTTCTTCCTTGCTCTTCTTTCCTCTCCCTTAATTATCCGGACGGCGGGGCCGCCCGGATAGGGCGTATTTACCGCTCCGCAAAAGTCGCACAGATTGTGCCGCTTGGAGAATGAGCATTGCTTCCGCAGATGTCAACGTGTTCCGCACTGCATATAAAATTGCGGTTATAGGTACAGTTTGTTGCTTCACAATTGACATTTATCGTTTTGCTTGGATGTTCAATTGCGCTTTGGAAAGAGTCAAAGCCACGTTCCCTAAAGCTTTCGCAGCAAGTCTCATCATCACTGTCAGCGTGGATTCCCCCAACTAAGATGTCGCCTTTGCAGCAGCACTCGGTTTTATTAAAGCTGCAATTCGTAACCGTACAATCTAATAATGCCATGTTTACCTCCTGATAAAAGTTCTTTTTATCAGTATTAACAAGGGCAACAAAATTATTCAAAACTATTCAGCATTTTCTTCTTTGCGGATTACTTTAGCGCGGATTTCCTGCGTGATTTGGTCGATAAAATCAGCAAGCGGTTTGACTCCCTCATCTCCGGCAAAACGGCTGCGGACAGAAACAGTCTCAGTTTCTTCCTCATTTGCGCCAACAATAAGCAGGTAGGGTATTTTATCAAGGCGGGCTTCACGGATTTTATAGCCGATTTTTTCGGCCCGCAAATCACTTGTGACAAGAACGCCATGGGCATGAAGCGTTGTCCTGACCGTTTCGGCGTAGGCCTCGTATTTGTCAGAAATCGGTAAAACCCTGACCTGCTCCGGGCAAAGCCAGGTTGGGAACTTGCCCTCATATAATTCAATCAGCCAAGCCAAGGTCCGCTCATAACAGCCAAGCGCGGTCCGGTGGATAATATAGGGGCGGACTTTATCCCCTTTTTGGTCGATATAATATAAATCAAAGCGTTCAGCCAAAACAGCGTCCCATTGAATCGTAATCATCGTATCTTCTTTGCCGTAAACATTTTTTGCTTGCAGGTCAACCTTTGGCCCATAAAAAGCTGCTTCGCCTAAAGCTTCCGTAAAGGGAATGCCAAGCTCAAGCATAATGCTACGAATGCGGTTTTGGGTATCTTCCCAGACCTCGGCTTCGCCAATATATTTGTCGCGCTTATCCGGGTCCCATTTCGATAAGCGAAAGCTTACTTCATCTTCTATCCCCAGCGTCCTCATGCAATAACGGGCAAAATCAAGGCAATCCTTAAATTCCTTGTCCATCTGGTCAGGGCGGACAATCAGGTGGCCCTCCGAAATCGTAAATTGGCGGACGCGGGTCAGGCCGTGCATTTCGCCGGAATCCTCGTTCCGGAAAAGAACCGCCGTTTCCCCATAGCGGATTGGCAGGTCACGGTATGATTTTTGGCTGGCCTTATAGATAAAATATTGGAAAGGGCAGGTCATCGGGCGGAGGGCAAGAACCTCAGCTTCACTTTCCGCGTCGCCAAGAATGAACATTCCCTCGCGGTACATATCCCAATGCCCCGACAGTTTGTATAAATCACTTTTGGCAAGGAAAGGGGTTTTTGTCCGGACATAACCGCGGTTAAAATCTTCCTCGTCTTCAATCCAGCGTTGCAAAGTCTGGATAATGCGGGCTCCTTTGGGCATTAAAAGCGGAAGCCCCTGGCCAATAACATCGGCCGTCGTAAACAATTCCATTTCGCGGCCGATTTTGTTGTGGTCGCGCAGCTTTATTTTTTCCAGATAATCAAGGTAATCATTAAGCTCTTCTTTTTTGGCAAAGGCTGTGCCGTAAATGCGCTGGAGCATTGCATTGTCAGAATTTCCGCGCCAATAAGCACTTGATGATGAGATTAGCTTAAACGCTTTGATATTCTTCGCATTCATCAAATGCGGCCCGGCACATAAATCAACAAAATCACCTTGGCGGTAGAAAGAAATTTCCGCATTTTCGGGCAAATCATTAATTAATTCAACTTTGTAAATCTCGCCCGCTTCGGCCATTAATTTGACCGCTTCGGCGCGGGGCAGGGTAAAGCGCGTAAATTCCCGGCCCTCTTTGATGATTTTTTTCATTTCGGTTTCGATTAAGTCAAGGTCCTCACGGGTAAAGGGAGGATGTTCAAAATCATAATAAAAGCCGTTTTCAATGCTTGGCCCAATCGCAATTTTTGCGTCTTTAAATAGAGACTTAACCGCCTCCGCCATGATGTGGGAAACAGTATGGCGCAGCGCATTAAGCCCCTCTTTATCGCTTAATGTCAAAATGCTAAGCTCGCAGTCACGCTCAATAAGTGTCCGAAGATCGCAAACAGCACCGTCAACAGACCCACAGCAAGCAACGCGGGCTAAGCCTTCGCTAATATCGGCGGCAATTTCATAAATCGTAAGGGGGGCATGATATTCCCTGACTGAACCGTCTTTTAAAGTGATTTTCATATCAATGGCCTTTCCAAATCTAAGGACGTTAATTCCGTCCGCAACATTTTTTGTATTTTTTCCCGCTTTTACAAGGGCATGGGTCGTTAGGATAAGTCCGTTCGCCTTTAATGACCGTTGAAGCCAATTTCTGCTCACGGTAAAGCTCTTTCCGCTTGCCCTCATCTAAAACCGCTTCCCATTCCGGAAGATTATACAGCCAGTCCGCTCCGGCCGCAACCATATTTTTGTAAAGCTTTTCTTTGTCGATTCCTAAGCCGACCTTTGACTCTTCGGACAGGTCTTCCAGCTCGTTTGGCTTTTTTAAGCTTTCATTCATTCCGTCAAGGATTCCGGCCATGGTCAAAAGATCAAGCTTAAAACGCTCGGCTAGTTCCTTGACCGTTCCTTTAATTACCTTGTCCGGCTTTTTTAGGATTTCGATATAAACCCCTTTTTCACATTCAAAATAATCCGCCCACAGCTTCTGGAGGTCATCTTTATTTGCTGTGTCAGAATAAGCCATTTCCCGCCATTGTTTGATTAAAGACATTTAATTAACCCTTTCTATAGATCCAATGCCGCCATGACAAAATAAACGGCTGAATTCCAGTATATTGTCACTTCGTTAGAAGCATAGCTTTCGGCATCGTCAATGTAACATTTCGCTGGCGGCAGTCCCCCGCAGGATTCCTTTAAGATCGGGTCAGCATCCGTATTCATACATGGGCCGCCAACAACCATCCCGGGGACGGCTTTTCCTTTTGCAATCGAGGGACGGTGGTGCGGATTCTTCGCCGCTTGGTGGCCAAAGCCAGTTATATAACTTTGTGATAAAGAGTTCCTGCCAATCAGATAATGGAAATGCGCCATTGCCATCTCTTTAAATCCGCTTGCTTTTTCGGGAAAAACCGTGGCCGCAAGCAATAAAAGCATTGCATTATTCCCAACATACATATTGCTGCCCCAGCGGTACTGGGTCCCCAATGAATTACCGTAACCGTCTGCTTTATATTTTGCTACGATGTCAGATGAGACCGAAAGCAAATATTCTTTCATGCGCTGAAGCTGGGTTTCATCAGCAGAGTCCCCCCCCTTAGCAAGGTAAGCATATAAACCGTAACCGCCAGTATTTTGCCAGCCAAGCCCGCTAAACAGCTCACTTTTTTTGACATAATCATGGTACTTTTCGGACTTGGTGGCAACGAACAGCTCACAAGCCGCCCAAAAGCGTTTGTTTTCATAATGTTCATCAATGCCAAGCCAATTCCCATAAATCCCGGTCTGGATTTCGGGCGGATTGGTAAATGGCAGCATTTCGCTATTTTCAAGACACCAGTCAAAGGCGCGTTCGGCTGCCGTTAATAAGGCTTCTTTTTTGTCCGGATAAAAACGTGAAGCAAGGGCAGTACAAGCGGCAAAATCAGCTGTCGCCGCCAAAGACATTGGCATGATGTAAAGCTCCTCATGTTCATCTTCGGGCATTTCATCAAAGGCATTAAATCTTTTGCAAGTGACTTTATGATAAACACCGCCGCTTTTTTCATCTTGCATTTTGAGCATCCATTCGATTTCAAACCAGGCGATATCAAGGATATTTTCGTCAGGATTCGGGGCAAGCTCATAAGCTAACAGCAGGTCGGCAACCGCCATCGCGGCCGGAACGGTATAACGCCCATAATCACCAGCATCATGCCAGCCGCCGGAAACGTCCTTTTCTTGGTCTGTGCCATAAATTTTCGCCAGTTTCGTATGGCAAGCCGGGTGCGACCACTCGCCGCATTCTACGGAAACGCCGCATTTTTGATAATGGAAAAAATCAAGCAATGCTTTCCTAAGTGATTTGTATGGCTTGTCGGAAATGACAAAAGGGTAAGAGTCAATCGCAAACCCATTTTCATTATTAGCGGTGATAAAGTATGCCCCTTTTTCACTTAAATATGAAAAATCAGCGATTCTTACCATATCGCCCGAAGCCGCGTCTTCAAACGGACTGCCAGTATAATCACGGAAAACTATTTTCCGGTCCGCAGCACGGATAACTGAAAACCTGTTTGCCGCAGTTGTAATTGTTGCCTTTTTGGTATCACCGGGACGGTAACCAAGTTGATTAATGTGAATTTTCTTCATGCTCGCCTTTACTCTTCTCTTTTATTATCTTTCTTGCAAAAATAACGGCATTATCAAAATCGCTGCTGAAAAACAAGGTCTCATGGATTTGGGCCAGTCCGTCACTTGTTTCCTTCTTCCATTGCTTTTCTTTAAGGCGGGCAAGTGCTTCATAGGCTTCCTTGTCATTATATTCTTCACAGGCTGACGCAATTAAAATAAGCTCCTCTTTTAAGTATACCACATCTTCAAAAATTAAGTTATCATCATTTTCATTTTCCTTGGGGGTAAGCTTCACAATCAAAGCTTCAAGGACTTCTATAAAAGCATCGGCATTTTCATTAATATATGTAAGGTCATTATTCCGCCCGGCCATCTCAAGCTTTTCCGCCAGGATAGCTTTTTCGGCCTCGCCAATATTGGTAAGGGCGGATTTCATTGCGTGAATGGTCGTTGTAAACAGCTTAACATCGCCATCTTTTGACTCACGCAAGGCCACCACCGCTTTCTTGGCATCTTTATGGAATATTTCAAATAATTTTTTGCTCTTGCCCGGCTCTTTAAATTCTTTGGCGGCTATCGTGGCTGTTTTATATTTCTTGGCTTCTTTAGGATATTTATCACGAATCCATTTGTGAAGAATCGTATTTAACTGCCTGATGTCAATCGGCTTGGAAATAAAATCATCAAAGCCGTTTTCCTTAAACATCTTATCATTCCCAACAATCGCATTTGCTGTCAAAGCAATTATTGGCGCAGGATAGCCATTTTCCCGCAGCTTCTTTGTTGTTTCGATTCCATCCATCTTTGGCATCATATGATCCATGAAAACAATGTCAAAAGTTTTGTCCTCTTTAAGGATTTCAATCGCTTCAAACCCGCTTTGTGCCGTTTCGATTTCGAGCTGGTAAGGGGCCATCAACCCCCGCGCAACATATAAATTGGTGTCAACGTCATCAACAATCAAAACTCTGCCGTAAGGCATGATTTCATATTCGATCTGCTTCCGCTCTTTTTTGCCCAGCAGGATAAAGTTCCGTAAGTTCTCTGAAATCTCCGCGCCGATTGGGGCAACGCCTTTAACTGCTTTTTGCCGGATCGTGATGGTAAAGACCGAGCCTTTCCCATACTCGCTATCTACGTTAATTGTCCCGTCCATCATTTTGATTAAGCTGTTAGTGATGTTAAGGCCGATTCCTGTTCCCTCTGTGCCACGGTTGATATCTTGGTTAAAGCGGGTATATTCAGAGAAAAGTTTTTTAAGGTCGTCCGGTTTCATGCCTTGCCCGGTGTCCTCAACGACAAATTTCAGTTCGATTTCGTCAGATAAAGGCGACAAAACCTCGTGGGTAATTGTCAATTTGACATGGCCTTTTTCGGTATATTTGAAAGCATTTGAAAGCAGGTTGTTGACAATCTGCCGAATCCTAAGTTCATCACCAAACATTCTTGACGGCAGGTTTTCATCTGCTTCTATTAAGAAGCGGATTTCTTTTGAGCCAATCCGAAGAATGTTTTGCTGGGTTGAATCGTGGATAAAGCTTGGGACATCATACTCAGCCGGATTTAACTCAAATTTGCCGGCTTCGATTTTTGACATATCCAGAATATCATTAATAATGCCTAATAAGGTATTGCCGGAAGCATTAATCCTTTCTAAGGCCTGGATATTTTTCTCCGGCAATTCAGGATCATTTAGCTCCATTTGCGTAATCCCCAAGATTGCGTTCATCGGTGTGCGGATTTCATGGGACATCGTTGCAAGGAACGCGCTTTTGGCTTTGTTTTTTGCTTCGGCGATTTCAATCCGGTACTTTTCATTTTCGGCCTCGGCAAGCTTATCCATCAGCCCCCTTGCAAATCCGGCGAGGGCAACCAAAACAGCGATAATCGGAAGAAATTCAAGTGAAAGGCTAAGGGCTTTGGCAATGAAAACCGTATTTGCGGTATCATAGATCGTATATCTTAGCACTTCAATCGGGCTGGCAATATACACCCCAACTAAGATAATGACATGGTTCACAATTGACATGATGAGGGTAAATTTCCGGTCAAAATACAAAGTTGAGATAATCGGCATGATGACAAATAAAATCCGGACCACCGCGCCGATATAAGCATAAAAAAAGATAATTATCAACGCAAGGGGGATGACGGCAAAGTATTTGATTAGCTTCATTGAAACCTTTAGCTTGAGCATGATGGTCGGAAGAGTGCAAACGACTAAGCCCAAAACTAATGAGGGAAAAAATAAATCGGAGCGGGCATCAATTTTGACTAACCCGGTCAAGTTCACTAAAAAAATGAGCAGCCAGTAAGCTGGGACGACAAAAAAAATGCCCATCAAAATCTTACTGATTGCCCGTGTCACTTTATTTTGGTATGCTTCGAATAAACCATTCTGCGCGTTTTTATTCATTGCTATTTTACCTTTGTCTTAACAATTCCTGCTTCTAAAAGATTTTCTGCATGAAGTAAATCAGACGGCGCAACGAATAAAGCGTTAAGCGGTAATTTTGAATCGCATTGCTTTAGTAATTCCTCTAATAATTCAAGCAATTTTCTGGCGCTTTTTGCCGTCTGGCCGATGCTTTCTTGTGAAGCTAAGGTAACAAGCCCCGCCTCTTTTTCGATTGCCGCGCAAAGAAGCCGTGCCAATTCTTCCTCATCTTCGTAGACTGCTTCTAGGCCGCTGTCAAACTCTGCTCCGGTAAGCTCTGCTTCCCCGGCCAAGTCAAAAAGGCAAACCGTCCCATCTGAAAGCTTGGCACTTCGCTTAACCAGCGGGTCGATTAGTTTTAGGTAATAATCCTTGCCGCAATCAAAATAAATCTGGTATGCCAGTTGCGAACAAGTCATTGTTTTGCCTGTTTTCCTAATTTTCTCGATTAAGGCATTCACCGCTACGCAAGCTGCCCTGATAACCAAGTCAACCACATGGACAAATTCGGGAGTCGGGCGGATCGCCCGGTAAATTACAATCCCGCCAATCATCACCAAGGCCGGGATATTATAGGCCGTATCGGCATCTATGTAGACATCGGCTGCCTTAACCAGCGGTTCAGGGCTTCTTTGCGGGTTAAGCCGCATGACGGTGGTCCTTCGTCCCTCATTAACAACTGTGACCTTGTTTACCCCGATTCCGGATAAGCCCATTTCGACTAGATTTTCTTCATCGTACATCATTGCCGCATGGCTGACATCGGAATCAGTTAAAAGAGCGATGGCTTTGCTAATCCAGCCCTCACCTGTTTCAAAAACTAAAATATCGCCTTTTTCAAGTTTCATATCCACCTACCTTAATTTTACGAAAGACAATGGGTTGCAAAGGGACTGCCGTCAAGGACTGCCCTTGATAAAGGACTGCCGTAAGGACCGCCCTTGATAAACAACTGCCGTAAGGACTGCTCTTGCTGTCCTTTGCAGTTGTTTATTTATATGTAGTCTATCACAGCTTTATTAACTAGGCAAGGCATTCAGCCCAGATTAAGTTTTTTATCCGGATTAAATTTTATTAATACCCCCCACGGACGATTTTCAAAAGCATTTTCCTGTAGTAAGATAAAAAATGCGATACCTATCAATCCTCTCTTTAAGAGACCATCCGTCAAGGCTTTATAAACCTTAACCGGATGGCCTCTTTATTTTAGCAGTTTTAAGATAATTAATAGCACTTACATCTCAACAATGACTTCATTCACATCTTTTAGGATCTCGGCGGCGATTAATAATCCCTCGATCTTTGTACCATTGACGGTAATGCTCTTTACCCCGCTCTCGGCCCCATTGGGGTTATTGACTGATATGGTCAATTTTTTGCCGCGGAAGACTTTTACCATCTCAAACGATTTCCATTCTGATGGGATTGACGGATTCACGACCAAGCCTTTTATTTCCGGCCTAAGGCCAAGGATTCCTTCAACCGTTCCGACCATCACGGTCGATGCCGTCCCGGTCAGCCAATGGACGTGCGCCCTTCCGGCATAAGGTGATTCTTTGCCCTCAATGAACTGCCCATGGACATAAGGCTCAAGCACACGCTTATCCGCATCGTCATTCATATATGCCGGGGCGGCTTCTTTCCAGTATTCAAAAGCCCTGTCGCCACGCCCAAGCAATGATTCCGCCAGAATCGCCCAGCCCTGCGGCTGTGAAAAAATACCGGCATTTTCTTTGACCCCTTTGTTAAAACATTTCATTAACGCGCCTTCAAAAGCGTGTTCCGCGTAAGCAGGGTACATGACCATGATGCCATAAGGGGTATTAAGCTCACGGTATACGCTATCCATTGAAGCGATTGCCTGTTCACTTGTTGATAAGCCGGAAATAACCCCCCACGACTGGGGATTAACCCACATTGACGCTTCCGGGTCGCCTTTTTTGCCGATTACCGTTCCGTCTTCTTTGAAGCCGCGAATCCAGCGGTTTTCATTCCAGCATTCCTGATTAAGAATATCTGAAAGCTTGGTGATGATGTCATCAAGATATTTTAGGTAATCGGTATCGTTCCTTTCCCCGGCGTAAATTTTAAGCAGTTTTACGGCATAATAAAGCTGGAAAGCAACAAAGGTTGATTCGCCTTTTTTGCCCAGCCGCAAGCAGTCATTCCAGTCAGCATGAAGCCCGGCAGGCATACCGTGATTGCCCAAATTGTTCATGGAAAAATCAATCGCCCGCTTCAGATGGTCATAAACGCTCCCGGATTCCCCATTATTTGCATAAGGGATTATTTCATCAAGGAAAGCAATGTTTCCGGTTTCGGAGATATATTTGTAAACGGTCGGGAACAGCCACAGCGCGTCGTCAGCCCGGTAGCTTGGATGCCCGGTTTCCTTGACATAAGAATGATCATCGGGAGTGTCTTCATTTCCGGCGTCATGATTGTATTTTACCAATGGTAAGCCCGCTCCGTTATTTACCTGCGCAGAAAGCATGAAGCGGATCATGCCCAAAGCCATTTCAGGGTCTAAATGGATAATGCCTTGGATATCCTGGACTGTATCGCGGTAACCAAAGCCATTTCTTTGGCCGCAGTATTGGAATGAAGCGGCTCGTGACCAAGTAAAGGTGATAAAGCATTGGTAAGCGTTCCAGACATTGACCATGTTATTGAATTTCTCATCAGGAGTTTTCACTTCCAGGTTCGCCAATTTGCCATGCCAGTAGGTTTTAAGTTCGGCAAGCTCTTTTTCACATCTGCCCTTTACGTTATAGTCATTAATGATAGCTTTCGCCTCGTCCTCCGGCTTTGCCCCCAGCAGATAAATAAATTCCTTTGTTTCGCCGGGCTTAAGAATGATGTCCGACTGGAGGGCAGCACAAGAATTTTTGCAATAGTTAAGCTCATTATGTAAACCTTTTTCGATTCCGGCCGGGTTCTGGTAGCCCCGGTATGAACCAACAAAGGCATCACGATCGCCGCAATACTTGTCAACTTTTGCCCCCGTCCCAGCGAGGCCAAAAAAGCGTTCCCGGCCCGGATCGTTAAAGTTTTCATTATAAACCTGCTTGATGAAATTGTCCTTAAAGTAGGTGCGGCTGATAAAAAGGGTGTATTGCAAATTGACTTGGTCCTGCTCATAATTTGGATCATTGGTAAACTCAACATAACCTGTGACCGCTAATTTGCGTTCTTTTATGTCGTTGTTCGTAACCTTTACCTGCCAAACTTCGTATGTTTTGCCTTTCGGGACATAATAAAGGGATTCGGTTTTGATATCAGCATATTCCGAAGAAATAATCGTATAAGCCGTTCCGTGGCGGCACTCGGATTTGTATGTCTCAAGCGGCTTGCCGACTGGCATCCACGATGCCGACCAGTAATCATTGCTTTCTAAGTCACGCAGGTAAACATAACGCCCCGGCTGGTCGGTTGTTACGGAATTAAAGCGATAGCGGATAATCCTGCCATTCGCCCCCGACTTCACAAAGCTGTAGCCTCCGGCATTATTGGAAATAATCGCGCCGTATTCGGGTGAGCCTAGGTAATTGGCCCATGCGGATGGGGTGTCGGGTTTGGTGATGATATATTCTTTATTCTTTTCGTCAAAGTAGCCATAATTCATAGACATAACCTCCGTGGTTTTTTCTTAATGATATCACCTTATTTGGTGCGGCACAAGGTTATTTTTTGCTATGAATTACAGTAAGATTTGCAGTTCCTGGCCAAAAGCTCCCCACCATCTAAATAAATCTCAATTACGTCACCGCTTCCTGCTTCGCCAGCCAAAATTAACTTCGCCGACAATGTTTCAACATATTTTTGGATATAACGCTTAAGCGGGCGGGCCCCAAAAGCCGCATCGTAAGCTTCATCGATAATGAAGTGCTTGACTTCATCAGTCAAAGTGACTTTAAGTTCGCGGTCTTTAAGCCGCTTATTTAGATCCTTGATAATCAGCTCAATTATCGCGGCAATATTTGACCTTGAAAGCGGCTTAAAAAGAATCGTCTCGTCCAAGCGGTTTAAAAACTCCGGCCGGAAATGATTACGAAGCGATGCCATTACCTTTGCTTCTGCTTCCGAACTGACACAAGCGTCACCCGAAGTGACAGAGGTGTCTTTTATCCCACTAAGCAAATGCTCCGCTCCAATATTGGAAGTCATGATTAAGACGGTGTTTTTGAAATCAATTGTCCTGCCTTGCGAGTCAGTAATTCTGCCATCGTCAAGAATTTGGAGCAAGACATTAAAAATTTCGGGGTGGGCCTTTTCTATTTCATCTAAAAGGACAACCGCATAAGGTTTCCTTCTGACTGCTTCGGTCAATTGCCCGCCCTCTTCATAACCAACATATCCGGGCGGGGCCCCAATCAGGCGCGAAACAGAAAATTTCTCCATGTATTCACTCATATCGATCCTGACCATATTTGATTCGTCGTCAAACAGCACCGAAGCTAAGGCTTTTGCCAGCTCGGTTTTGCCGACTCCGGTCGGGCCGAGAAACAAAAATGAGCCTATCGGTTTGGTCGGGTCTTTGATTCCGGCCTTTGAACGCATGATTGCTTCCGTCACGCGAGTAACCCCCTCTTCCTGCCCGACTACCCTTTTGTGCAGCTCCTGATCCAGCGTCAAAATTTTCTGACGCTCGCTTTCGGTCAGACGGGCAACCGGAATGCCGGTCCAGCGGGATATAATCCGGGCAATCTCTTCCTCGGTAACATTTTCATGGACCAAAGATGATTTGTTTTGCTTTAGTTTTTCTTCTTCTGTTTCTAATTGCTTGCGTGCTTCCGGAAGCTTGCCGTAACTAAGCTCGGCCGCTTTTTCTAAATCACCGTCACGCTGGGCGATTTGGATTTCATTGTGGATGTTTTCGATTTGCTCACGAAGTCCCGAAAGCCGCTCAACCATCGCTTTTTCATTATCCCATTCTGCTTTGCGGTTATTAAAATCATCCTTTGAGTCAGCCAGTTCTTTTTGCAATACTGCTAAACGATCCAAGCTAAGGCGGTCTTTTTCTTTTTTTAGGGCGGCTTCTTCTATCTCCATCTGAAGGACGCGGCGGCGAAGCTCATCAAGCTCCGTTGGCATCGAATCAAGGTCGGTCTTAATAAGCGCGCAAGCTTCATCAACTAAGTCAATTGCTTTGTCCGGAAGAAAGCGGTCAGAAATATAACGGTTCGATAAAACGCTGGCACTGACTAAGGCGTTGTCCAGAATTTTTACGCCATGATAAACTTCATAACGCTCTTTTAGGCCGCGCAAAATCGAAATCGTATCTTCAACCGATGGCTCGGCAACCAAAACAGGCTGGAAGCGGCGTTCCAAAGCTGCGTCTTTTTCGATGTAACGGCGGTATTCATCAAGGGTTGTCGCGCCAATACAATGAAGCTCGCCCCGCGCCAGCATTGGCTTAAGCATATTCCCGGCGTCAAGCGCGCCGTCCGTTTTCCCCGCCCCGACAATCGTGTGCAACTCATCGATAAACAAAATAATTTGCCCATCACTTTGCTTTACGTCCTCAAGGACTGCTTTTAAACGCTCCTCGAACTCGCCCCGGTATTTCGCCCCGGCAACTAACGCCCCCATGTCAAGGGCAAAGATTTTTTTGTCTTTGAGGCCTTGCGGAACGTCACCTTGCACAATGCGCTGGGCAAGGCCCTCAACAACAGCGGTTTTGCCCACTCCCGGCTCACCGATTAAAACCGGGTTGTTTTTTGTTTTGCGGGATAAAATGCGGATAATATTGCGGATTTCACCGTCACGGCCAATGACCGGGTCAAGCTTTTGCAGTCTTGCCCGCTCAACTAATTCCTGGCCATATTTTAACAGCGTATCATAAGTTGCTTCGGGATTGTCGCCCGTGACGCGCTGATTTCCTCGGACAGTTGAAAGAGCTTTTAAAAAGCGTTCGGTCGTAATGGCATATTCGGCAAAGATTTCTTTTAGGGCTTTGTTGGGAGCTTTTAGCATGGCAAGGAAAAGATGCTCAACGGAGACGTATTCGTCACCAAGGTTTTTGGCTTCGGTTTCAGCTTGGATTAGGGATTTATTCAAATCTTTCCCCATGAAAAGCTGGCCGCCGGAAACTTTGACTCGATTAGTCAATGCTTTTTCGGCATTATTAATGAAGTGGTTTTTATCAATCTCCATCTTTTCAATGAGCTTTGAAATCAGGCTGTCTTCAATGGTCAGCAAAGCATACAAAAGATGCTCTTGCTCGATTTCCTGATTGCCATATTCGTAAGCAAGGGCTTCGGTCCGGTTTACGGCTTCGATCGATTTTTGGGTAAATTTCGTAATGTTCATAATGCACCTCATCTGGCTATATTTCCAAAAAATCAACTGGTGATAGTATTAATGGGTGTTTAATATCTAGGACATGGAAATCCTTATCACCGGTAAGAATTGCATCTACTTCCGCATCTATCGCTGCTTGTAAAATTGGGCGGTCATCTTCATCTCGCATAAATGGTGTTTTTTCAGTAACATTAGAAGTATAACAGAGTTCATATGCAAGATTTGATAAAAACTTATCTAAATTCTTAATTTCATCGGGAAACTTTCGTTTAAATATTGATTGTACTTCTTCTAACACATAGGTACAGATAATTAATTTATGCTTTATTGTCGCTATTGATAGCGCAAGTGCGGTTTTCGAATTAGGAAATAGTGCAGCTGAGACTAACACGTTTGTATCAAGCATTATTAGCATTGCGCCCTCCATTCAGCTCTCTTCGAACTTCACGGCAAAGTGCAACGACATCATCTTCAGTAAACAATCCTGCTTTTTCAGCTTTACCTTCCATATCACTTTGAATCTGCCTTAATGCAACCATTGATGAGTTGAACATTAGCACTCCATCATCACTTTCCATAAATAATACTTTATCACCATCCTTAATTTTTAGTCGGCGACGAATATCTGATGGAATTGTAATTTGACCATTTGAAGTTACTTTTGCAATTTCCATAATTTTCCTTCTTTCCCATGTATTCCGTGTTTCTATTATATACACTTTTTCAAAAAATAGCAAGAAGAAATATACTGCTGTTGCTAACGCTTACCCCATCATATTTTAATTATTGCTTTTCAGAAAATGTCGTGAATGTATAGCCGCGGCCATATGAGGTAAAAATAGCGAAATCTTCTGCTGCTTCCTCCCCAAGCTTCTCGCGCAGGCGCGATATGTAAACACGGACTGAATTAGCTCCATAGCTCGCTGGGTCGCCCCAGACTTTTGTGATAATCTGCTCGCTGGTTATTTCTTTGTCTTCATTTTGCGCCAGCAGCAAAAAAATCGCAAATTCTTTCGGGCTTAAACCTGCATTGTGGCCATTAATATATGCTTTGCTTTCAATGATGTTTAGCGTAATGCTTCCTTTAACTATAATGGTGCTTTCGTCTACTTTTTTCCGGGCCTGCTCAAAACGGCGGAGCAAGCTTTTAATTACGGCAAGAAGCTCATCTTTATCATATGGTTTCGTCAAATAATAATCGCCGCCATTGTCTAAGCCTGTGACCTTGTCTTTTGGTTTAGTTTTCCCGGTCAGGAATAAAATTGGGACATCAGTTATTTGCTTAAGTTCTTCACAAAGCGAAAAGCCGTCACCATCAGGCAATGTGACATCCAAGATAAATAGGTCCGCTTTCTTTTCTCCGGCTTGCTGGCGGGCTGCATTTACATTATGGGAAACCAAAACAGCATAACCTTGGCGTTTTAATAAACGCTCATTCAGCCGCGCCATCACCTCATCATCTTCTACGATATGGATAAGATATTTATGTTCCAATTTTACACTTCCTCCCTTAAGGAAAATGATATTTTCGTACCGCTTCCTTTTTTGCTGTCTAGCCATATCTCACCGCCATGTGCCTTGATAATGCGGTAGCATAAATTAAGGCCGATGCCATGCCGCCAATTTTCTGATGTGGTTGTGACATATTGCGTAAAGGCCGTTTCCAGCATTTTTTCATCCATGCCTTCACCATCGTCCGAAACGCTTAAAATTTGCTTCCCCTCTTTGTGAATTAATTTTATTTCGATGTTCCCGCCTTTGGTATGCCTTGCTGCATTGGACAACAGGTTGATAAGGACCTGCTCAATCTTATTGGGGTCAAGCAATATTTTTTTGAGGCCAGGCTTAAGGTCATATGTTAGCTTGTTATTTTGCCAATCTAGCTTTTCATGCTGAAAATCACACGTGCTGGTAATTAATGCGGACAAACTGACCAGCTTTCGGTCTAATGTTATCCGCCCTGTTTCGATCGCGGCAGTATCCATCAAATCCGCCACGATGTCTTTAACCAATTTTACTTTTTGCAAAATCATTATTTCATTTTCTGTTATTTCGTCATATGCCGGTGTTTTTTCTTTCAGCAAATCAAGGGAGTCATTGCTGCTTGCGGCAATAATGGCGAGAGGGGTATTTATTTCATGGGCAACCGTTGCAAGAAAATCACTTTTCATCATGTCGTACCGCATTAATGTTTCATTATGGGCTTGAAGCTTTCGGTTAAGTTCTTCAATTTGCTCCTGACGATTTTTGAAAACTTGGTTGTGCATGAAGATAATAACCATAATGATGACGCAGACAAGGGCAAAATTTGAAATATATAAATAAAGGAAAATTGATTCATTTGACGCACCTGTCACTGCTTGTGGCTTAAGGTACGGAATCACAAAGCAAGTGCCAAATATGACTGCCTGAAGCGCAATGATGATTTTTCTTTCTTTGCCTTCGAATAAAACAACCGCGAAGATGAACGCAATCATAAACAAATAATCAATTCCATATTGGTAAGCACCGCCGAAGAGAAACAAGATCGGGAAAAGAATAAAAAATATCAGAACGCTAAAAAGCCAGCTAAACAGCCGATAGCATTTTTTCTTATTTGCAATTCGAAGCGATATATAAGCAAAAATGGCCACCAATAAATCAAGCACAACCACTTCATTTAACCCTGCAACAAATAACCCTGATAAAGCCCCAAGAGTTCCGGCAATTGATCGCAATGAACATCATCAGGTTAAAGACTCTGACTTTTATGGCAAGGGTTGTGGCAAAGTATTTGCTGGTTAGTTTCTTTTTCATTGGCATCCTTACAACAAATAATCCTAAACCCTCACGACAGCCTTAACAATATTCTCCTTATCGGCGACGCTCCGGTCCATTGCATTTTGCAAGTCATCAAAGGCAAAATAATCCGTCACCAGCCCTTTTAAGTTCACTTTGCCCGCCGCAACCGCTTTAATTGCGAGCGGATACATATGCCGATAACGGAAAACTGTTTCAATCCTCAATTCTTTGTTCATGGCCTGGGCCATCGGAAAGTTTACCATTCCGGTCTTGCTATAGCCGACCATCACAATCGTTGCCCCTTTGCGTGTCATCGCCACCGCTTGGGCGGCCGCCGCTTCCGCTCCCGAACATTCAATGACCAAGTCACAGCCTAGCCCGCCTGTCAGTTCAAGAATCTTTTTGGCAACATCGTTTTCCTTGGAATTAATGACATCGCTTGCCCCAAGCTCACGCGCTTTGTCAAGCCTTTTGTCCAGCAGGTCCGCCACAAAAACTTGCGATACGCCACAGGCATTAAGCGCAAGCAGCGAAACAAGCCCGATACAGCCAGCCCCAATCACCGCCGCTGTTTTTCCGACCATGGCTTGCCCCTTGATGGCCGCATGAAAGCCAATCGCCAGCGGCTCAATCAATGCTCCCTCTAAAGTGCTTAAATTGTCGGGCAGTTTAAAGCATAGGGCGGCTTCATGGGCAATATACTCTTGAAAAACACCGTCAACCGGAGGGGTTGCAAAGAATATCACATCAGAGCATAAGTTATATTTGCCCTCACGGCAAAAACAGCAGCTGCCGCAAGTTTTCCCCGGCTCAAGCGCAACCCGGTCACCTATTTCAAGGTGGGTAACGAGCGAGCCTTTTTCGGCCACCGTCCCGGAACACTCATGCCCAAGCACAAACGGCGGCTTGACAATATAATCACCGATCCGGCCGCTTTCATAGTAGTGGATATCGCTGCCGCAAATACCAATATATTCCAATTTTACCAAGACTTCATCGGGCTTTACAGCCATTATTTCTTTTTCGACATAACCAATTTCGCCGATTCCGTTCATGACGGCTGCTTTCATTGTTTTAGGCATAATTATCCTTTCTTTTATGTTTGATTAGAATCCGGTTTGAACCGCTTTTTAATGCTTTAAGCGGTCCTATGCGTCCGGTATTTTTCTCACCGTTAATATCAGTTTCAATCCTAAGCTCCGAACCATCGGAGTCCTCATATTCGGCATCAGAAATGCGCGTCCGCCCTAATGATTCCGTTGTTTTGACCGGAACAGTCAACGAATCAAACTGATCGGGCAGATCGATATGCAAATAATTAAGCCCGTCTTTGATTTCCACTCTAAGATTGGCCGCAAAATCGCTTAAGTCTGTTGCGTGTTCTTCTTTGGCGAATGCCGAAGCACCGTCTAGGTAAAGATTAAAGTCGATAAAAACCGCTTCTTTTTCTTCAATAAAGCGGTCAATGTCAACCGGGGCATCTTTTTGGATATTGTGGATAAAGTCGGCAAGCGAAGTATTAAACTCATCATAATAACCAGTGCCGTAATCAGCCCCCTCTCCCCTGCCAACAAAAATATTGTTATAAAAACGGTCATCGCCGCCATAAATGACCGCATAGCCTTTGACCTTGGTGCTATGGGGCAAATGGTAGGGAGTCGCCCGCTGCCTGACATCAAAGGTAATCAAGCCGCCGCCAAACAAATTGTTGACATATGCGCCGCCTTGTGACATATTCTTGAGGGCGTAAGATGAAGCCATGATATTGTTTTCGACCAGATAAGGCCCATGGCTCACCTCAACAAAAAGATCAAGGCCATTGTCATAAAAAAGATTGCGGCTTATCTGTGTCCCTTGCGTCTGCCAGTCAAACCACGCCCCGCAGACACAATCATGGATAATATTGTCCCGGACTTTTACATCAATTGCAGAATGCAATTTGATTCCGCCGATTTCCCAGCCAAAATACTCGCCTTTCAGGGAAATATCATGGATATGGTTGTCATATATCTCACTAAACACGCAGCCAAGATGACCGACAATCCCATTTTGCCCGCAGTCGTAAATGTGATTGCGCCGGACGATGTGGCTTCCTACTCTTTCTTTGCTAAAACCTTGCTCAAGCGCAGTAAAAACTGACTCCAGCTGGTAGGTATATCCCGGTTTGTCCCGGCGTTTTGAATAATAGTTGTCGCCTGAATCGGCGACCTTGCCAAGGCTAATGCCGCTGCATTTCGCATCGTGGATAATGTTGTCCTCGATAATCCAGCCCTTGCTCCAGCGCGGCCCGATTAAGCCCGGCTGGTCAGCGGTCGGCGGCGTCCACGGTGTGGCGGCATGGCACATTTCAAAACCACGGACAATAAGATAATCAATTCCGGGGCGTTCGGGATAAAAACAGGCCGGGCGGCAATTTATCTCTACCAGCTCTTTCGTTGGGTCATACTCTTGGAAGTTGGCAAAAATTGTTGTCGTTTCTCCCTCTATCTTTGCAAACCATGTGTATTTCATTCGTTCGGGATAAAGTTCGGGGACTTCGGTTTCAGTAAAAATGTTCATGTATGCTGTCCGGACTGCCGGGCTAAAAACTTCATCGATTGACGCTGCTTCATATAAAGCCCTGCCATTAAGATAAACTTCACCAAGATGGACGTCTTTTTGCTCGCCGGAAAGAAGCCAGTCGCCCCACACCAGCTTTTCAAAGGGGTTAAAGCCATTAAAAATGGCATTGTCAATGCTTGCTTGCCAAACAGTAGCCGTCTCGTTTGCCTTTACCCAAACATCGGGGCTGATTATCTCTGATCCTTTAATGATGACTTTTTCGCCATCAGCTGCTTCGTATGTAATCGGCCGTAAACGGCTGATTCCGGCATTTTTCGGAGCAACATTTTCCCGGTATACTCCCTCATGCACGATGGCTTTGTCGCCAGCCATCATGATATCCGCCGCTTTCTGGATAGTAAGAAAGGGCATTTCCAAAGTGCCGCTATTTGAGTCGTTTCCTGTTTTTGCTACATGGTAGTCCATTTTTCCCTCCTTAACTTAAAATCGGTTAGCGAAATTTCTACTTAATATTATTATAGGGCATTTTTATTGTTTGCACAAGCAGGGGAGTGAAGTGGTGCCGGCGTTAGCTATTGAGTAATTAGTAAAGTGTATTGAGTAATTAGTAAAGTGTATTGAGTAATTAGTGAAGTGTATTGAGTAATTAGTGAAGTGTATTGAGTAATTTGTAAAGTATACTGAGTAATTTGTAGATTGGGATTTATTTTACGTAGTTCATTGGCGAAGGCACCAGCGTTTATAGATTGACAATCAAAAGAATATTTGCTATGCTAGCTACGTACACTAGCTTTGAAAAATCTATGTAAGGCAATTCCCGCCGAATTGCTAAACGAGTTAAATTTGTGAATATAAAAACACAATAATAATCTTGGGAGATGTATAATGCACACAAAAAAAGAACTAATTGACAAGGTTACTCCTCTATTTTCTAATTATCCCATCCATAAAGCGGCTTTGTTCGGCAGTTATGCAAGAAACGAACAGAACGAAAATTCAGATTTTGATATATTTCTGGAGTTTTCAGAGCCTATCGGCCTTCGTTATGGCTCTCTATACTTAGATTTAAAAGAAGTCCTGCCAGTTGATGTTGGTTTGATGACTAAAGCCGGATTGGAGGAACAATCTGATTATTTTAAAGAATCCGCTTTAAAAGATATGGAGATTTTCTATGAAAAATAATATAAAAAAGCATTTTTTGAAGACGTTATAAAAGGATTGAAACATCTGGTTTAATTGCACACAAACATAAATTTCATTTTTTCCTAGCGGTAGATTCTGTAATCGCCGCGCTGATATGCTTCATAATTAGCGCAGGAATTATAATTGTAGTCAGTCAAGCAATAAGATTGCTGCTCGCCATCTGATTGATAACATTGTGAATCTGACGGCGATACTTTACATCTTTTGTACTCATGATCAAAAACTGGACACATATGCTTTCCTCCTCTTGCAGATAATTAAGTGTGCTTCAATCCTTTTATAACCCCTCAATACATCCCAAAATGAAACCGGAACGGCTTATCAAACGGCAAGCCAACAATTGCTTCGCCTATTTTCAAGCTATTCATGTCCCAGTCTTCAACGGTCTGGCCGTTGCGCTTTTCTTCCACTAATTGATTGTCCAATCTTTGGTATTGTTCTAATACAATATTTTTGCCAAATAACCCGGTGACAAAATCCCGCGTTGCCGTGTCGTTGGAGCGGAATGCGTAGACCGAGGAGAACCCTGCCGCAATATTGCGGCCCCGGCTCTGCCCATAAATCTCATAGAGCTGCTCAATGCTTTGTACCCCGGCAAAAACTTTTACGCCCAGGCTGCGCCCAAAGTTTACGCCGTCATCGATGTGACGCAAGTGCGGCAGCAACTTGAACTCATCACAAATCAAATAGACATTACCCTGCGCTTTATTGCGGCCAAGGGCTTCTTTGAGGGCAAGGTCAAACATCAGGCGGTATACAGGCGTAAGCATACTGCCAATGGAAAGGTCATATTCGATAAACAAAGTCCGCTTCCCTTTTTTGCGGACGAACTCACGCATCGAAAAACCGCCTCTTTCAGCAAAAACACCGATTAAGATTTCGCGTACGATAGAGTACATTTCAGAAATAACGCCTTGGGACTGCGGGCTGTCATTGGCTATGTATGAGATAATTGCCGCGGTGTCCGGGCGGGTTTTAAGAAAGTCAATCAGCATTTGCCTGTCTGACAATTCCAAAAACATTTTAAGCTCGTTGTTATAAAAATACTTTCGTTTCCGCGAATCATCGGCTATGCCCGAACGGATAAACGAGGTGATGATAGCTGCTAGCAAATCCCTTGCGGCATTCGGGAAAAAAGCATTGGTGGTGTTCTGCGTCCGCTCATGGAAGAACGATTTGCATATTTCTTGGGTATTAAGGATAAAATCGCGTTCGTCCCAGCCGTCCGCCAAGATTTCCTTATAGATATTCCAATGCGCCGACTGTGTAACATATTGTTTGGAATTGCCGATGACAAGGTCGGTTTTCGGGTCAAAAAATTGAGCATAAAAATCACCCTTGCTGTCAAAAACAATCATCACGTCATCTTTGGTCATGCTCCGCTTAATTTGGGAAACAAAATGATAAAATAATGTCGTTTTCCCGCATCCAGTCCCGCCGATAAGCATTGTGTGCTTGCTTAAAGTATCATCATCTAGCGTAAACGCAGCTTGCTTGCCAGCATATGTGCCGGGCAATTTGACTACGCCGCCAGTTTGGGCTGGCGGATTATTTTGGTTTACTGTGTTGCCGTAAAGCAGGCGGGTTGATATATTCATCTGATAAAACCTCCTTTTGAGATGTCATTACATTTCCATTCCGCCCGAATCCATTCCGCCACTTGCGTCAATGCCAACAGCTTCCCCGGTTTCGGCCGCGTTGCTGATTTGAGGTTGGGCGTTGGCCCCTTGGGCATTGGTCCCTTGAGCGTTGGCCCCTTGGACATTGGCCTCTTGCATTTCCGCTTTCCTTTGTTCGAAGCCATCAAGCACATTTTCGTAACTGCCTTGAGATGGGTTAAGCATTTCGGCTTTTTTTTGCTCAAAGCCGCCAAGAACGTCTTGCGTGGCGGCTGGGTTTTGCATTTCGCCTCGCTGGTCTTCCATCGAATTTAATATGTATTGATATTCTGCGGTATCAACATACGCTTCGCTCAACTGCTGCGGCTCAAGGTTAGTTGGCGGATTGTCTCCAAAAGAGGAAATCTCCCCTGTTTCGTAATCATAATATCCGTTGGTTGGATTGCGAAAATCGCCTTCATGCGCTTTTTGATGTTCGCCGCGTGTAAGGGCTTGGATATTAGAAGGGTCGCCTTGAAATTCCGGGTGAGCCTCAGCGGATTTCATGTGCTGGCCTTCGTATTTATCGTAACTCATTCCATATTCAGTCGCTTCACCCTGTCCATATGTAGGGGCGGCGGCATTCTTCCGTTCACCGCCGGACGGCTTAAAGTTCATTATCTCTATTTGATCTTGGACGGACCAATTTCTTGTTCCCTGCCCTTGTTTTATTAGCTCACGCTCATTATTCCAAAAGCCTCGTACCGCTTTTGCGCATAACTGGGGGTTGCGATTACTCATCATTACCCCCCGTCCCTATATCAATAACAAGCTTTAGCAAGTCAATAAAGTTTGTGTATTCAATCACTGTTTCGCCGCATAGATAAATTGTTTCCGAATCATTCCTAATGCACACGGTATCGCCATAATTAAACGTGCCAATACAGATATAGCCATCATCCTTAATAGAAATGCGCCGACCGTGGGCAACACCATAAAATGAGATTACCGTGTCAAACAAGGAACAACCATCTGCAAAACCTAACCATTGGGTTATTAGCTTTGGAAATAAAATGTTGTTTTCTTGTTCAAATGCTGAAATTTCCTTACAGGTTGCACCGGTGAAGAAATCCATTGCGTAATCGTCCGTGGCGGTAATCTCGCGGATATTGCTAATAAGCTGCTCAAGTTTCTTGTTTTCCATCATTATCCTTTCCTAAAGGTTTTAGTATTCTTATCTTAGTGCATATAAACCGTTTTCCATGAAAGCTTCTGGCGGAGGCGGTAGGTGTGGCCATGTGCCAAATGCCCGTTGGTTGAAGCCAAGCTTCTTTTGATATCATCGAGCCCAAGCAGGTAATCATGATAATCCTGGGCTTTTTTCCTCATTCGGCGTTTGAGCCTGCGTTTGTTTGATGTCCGCAGCTTGCGGATTACTTTGCCTGTTTCGGATAAAGAAAAGTGCCAGCCTAAGTAATCAACACCATTCTTGACCGGGAAAATTTGGGTCTTTTCGTTTAATTCTATCTTCAAGTCTGTGTTGCAAGTGCGTTGTATCTCGCTAAGGCAATCGCTAAGATGATTTCTTTCGCTGTGAATGAGGATTAAATCGTCCATATAGCGAACATAATGCTTTATTTGCAACCGTTCCTTTATCAGCCTGTCCACGCTGTCAAGGTAATAAAGGGCAAACCATTGGCTGGCTTGGTTTCCAAGCGGCAGACCAATATTTTCGGCTGTTTCGTAGCTGTCGATAATACGGCACAGCAGGGTAAAAATCTCACCGTCAAAGACCTTGCCCAATTTTTGCTTTAAGACCGGGTGGCTGATGTTGTCAAAGTATTTGCGGACATCGCATTTAAGGAAATATCCCTCTGTCCCATGCTTTTTGTAAAACTCCCGGATAAAGAAAGATAACCTGTCCATCGAAAAATGCGTGCCTTTGCCGATACGGCAAGCGGCATTATCGTAAATCAACCGTTTTTCCAGCGTCGGCATTAAAATGTTGTCGCATAAGCAATGCTGGACAACCCGGTCGGAGTAGTCGGGGGCGTAAATGGAACGCGCTTTGGGCTCGTAAATCATAAAGTGCTTGTAACCGTGCGGATAATAAGTCCTCTCCGCTAACTGCCTTTGCAGATGGCAAAGATTTTCGGCAAGGTTCATTTCAAATTTTATGACCTCGGTCTTGTCGCGTTTGCCTCTTCTGGCCGCCAAGTGGGCGTTATAGAGGTTTTGGAAGCTTAACATTTCTTCGTACTTTGGCAATAGGCCCTCCGATTAAGCCGACAGGGAAGGCGACGTTGCCAGCCCGCCTCCCGAAAAGAGGAAAAGCAATGTCCTGCGTCTCCTTTTCTGCCGGAATTTGTTTTCCCGGCCTTTCGGCCAAGAGGGGATTTGATTCCTTTGCCCCATTACACAGACCCGCCGTCCATACGGCAAGGTTTCGGGCTAAATGGGGTCGGGGCAAAGCGGGGCGAACACCACCATTGTCATTGTTGACATTGTTGCCATTCACATTGACATTGCCGTCGTTGTTGACATTGGCGGCATTATTAGTATTGTTGCCGGGCGACCGCAGCCACCACCAACTAGCCCATGCAACCAAAACCCCCGAAAACGCCATGGCCATTCGGCCTTAGGACGATAATCGCTTTTTGTCGCTGTTAATCCAGCCGCCGAGCAAGCGCAAGCAATCGGTTGTTAAATTTGCGATTTGCTCAAATTGTTTCGGCAAAATGCAGTTCTGCTTCATCGCCATTTCGGCGAAATAAGCAATCAGTTTTACGGTTGCAATTGCCTTATGCTGTAAAACAAGCCGCTTTTCTGCACTTTTCACATCGCCTTTCTTAATGAAAATCTCGTTGGCATAGTATATATTCCCAATCACGTCAAGCGAGAGGTTCTGCAATCTCGCAACAAAGGTAAACCGGAACTGCTTGGGGGACTTTTGCGTAATCTCCATAATGTAGGTACATAGTTCCTTAGCCTTGGTCACAACTGTCAGCTCGCTTTTTTTCTCATTCTGGATAAAATGCACCCCCTATTCAAAATAAATATCTCGGCCGCGCGATTTCCGCCCCGGCGGGGCGATTCGCCGCCTACGGCGGCGGGATTAGCAAGCCCGCAAGCGGCCTTGCGATTAAAAGATTACCGATTACAGATTCAGCCACAAAGCGGGGCGAACACCACCATAGACAAAGTAGACAACGTAGCCATACACAGGGACAGTGCCGTCGCCGTCGACACGGGCGGCAAGAGTAGTATTGTAGCCGGGCGACCGCAGCCACCACCAACTAGCCCCATTTTTGTATTCTGCAATTCTTGCGCTGTTGTATTGGTCGTTAATATAATATCCGCTTCCATGTGCTTGTACGTATTTTTCATTTTCCCATTTCCAGTCTTTCCGGTTTTTCAAGTCACCGCTGTCACCAAAATATTTGACCACCTCATCTAAGCTCAGCAGAAACACCTTGTCGGTTGTTGCATTGCCGCCCGCCGTGCTGTACCATGGATTGCTGGGATTTTCGTTTCGCGTTTCGGCGATTGCCGATTGTACCGCCCCAAGCTTACTTAGAAACTCTCCGTTAAGATATTTGCGCAGAGTGCATTCTTCCCATGTAATACTTTTGTATTTAACATTGTAACGGCGTTCTTCAAGGATTTTTTCGCTGATGAGTAAGGCCTTGTTGTTTTGCACATCAAGAACGCGCCAGCTGATATCGCCAATCTTTAGGAAAGCAATGTCTCCCTTAAAAGTTACATCAGCGTCAGATAGGAACTCTGGTTCATTTGGTGCTTTGCCACACCCAACACATTTTTTGCCAAGCAGGCCTTTCAGCGTTCCGCCGCAATGCGGGCATAAACCCTCGGCTTTCCATTCCTGTGCTTTTTGGCGTTTTTGCTCGGTTTGGGCTCTGCCCTCTTTGCTGAAGCGGTCTATTAAGGGGTCGTATTTCTTTTGAAACTCGGCTTCAGCGGCGGCCTTTTCCTGCTCCCACTCGATGATTTTCTGCTCGCACTCGGTGATTTTACCCTTAATCTTCCCATTAATATCTTGATAATTGGAATCAATGTTGCCAAAAGCGGTAATTGCTTTACGGTACTCATCGGGGGTTTTTGCGGCTGTCATTATCTTGACGGCTTTGTCAAAGGTATCCTGGACAAGCTTTTTCCGGGCGGCTTCTTCGGCAACTTTGCGTTTGCGTTCCGCTTCGGCGGCGGCTGCTTTTATCTCGGCATTAATCCGGTCGTTTATTGTCTGAATGTAGCCACCCAGTTGGGCTTTTATGGCCGGGTCAGTAATAGCACGTTTGTAGTATTTGTGGCTGGTTATGCTATTGGGGTCTTTTAATTTTGCCAGTTTGCCCTCTTGGGAGCATTTTAAGTCAGCGCAAAGCTGTCCTAGGAAAGCAGGGGCATAATCGGGGTCGTGGTCGTTTAGGACTTCGTCAAAGAAATTGTAAGCCTTATCCCATTCGCTATCTTCAGCGGATTGCCAGCCGCGTTTCATCAGAATTGCGATTTTGCCTACCGGGGGCTGGGGCGAGAGCTGGGGTGGGGGAGTGGGTTTACCCCCGCCAGTACCCGCTTGCTTATCTTTCGTACTAAGGTCCGGCTCTTCCATGCCCCAGCCGATCGCACTCGTAAGCTCCCAGATAACACGCTCCGCCGCTTCTTTTGCGCTTGCGTATGTATCAATTATTTTGCCAACTGCTTGCTTAACTGCGGTTTCCCGATGGGCCTGGTCAGAGTTTTCATTGTCCTTAAGGATTTTCACCGCGCCGCATTCAAACGCTTGTTTGACAAGGTTCTTTTGCCCTTGCGGCATTGTCGGCGATGAGTGGTCGGAAAAGTATTTTCGCCCAAACAGCGCGTCATTGCCGTATTCTGCCGCAACATATGCCAATAGTTCTTTTGTGTTGTCAAAATATTGCCAATCACTTGCCTTTTCGATTTTCTCTTGGCAAAAAGGGCAAAGAGTCAGCGAAGCGGAGCGGCTTGCGTCAACTTTCCATTCGGCGTTGCATTTGTTACATTTCATAATAATAACCATGCCTTTCTAAGATGTGCAAATATTTGTCTTTCACATTGTATCTCCCTCGCAATGGCTGTTCTGGATGGTTGCATTCAGGGCCACGGCTTCCGCCTCAGCTTTTTCCCAGGCTGCTTTTATTTGGGCAAGGGTGTCCGTTTGTTTTTTGGTCTGCTCTTTAAGCGTTTCATATTCAGCCTGTAGCTTGCTTACTTCCGCTTGTTTTGAGCTTATATTGCGGTCGGTTGCGGCAATTTCATCTTGAAGTTGGATTACAACATCGCGTTGATTTCGATTCTGTATTTTAACCGTGCGTAGTTCTTGCTCTATACGCTTGATTTCAGCATCAACTTGTCGTGTGCGTTGTTGAGCATCAACAGACTGCTGACGAAGCGTTGAAAACTCGCGTTTCTTTGCTTCGGCGTTTTGTTGCGTCGCCACCACTTGTGCTTGCAGATTTGGGAGTTCTGTTTCCAATCGTTTGATTTCATTTCGCAGTTTTACAATTCTTTCCTCTGGAGAACTTCCGAGAAATGTTTTAACGACTTGAATCGACACCGTTTGATTGGCATTCGGTTGTACAGAAGAATTCGTCTTAGACAACTCATTAAAAAGTTTACTGTAGGCCTCCTTTTTTGTTCGGAGAGTGTTACTCTTTTTAGAAGAGTCCTTTTCTGCGTTCTCGGAAACTTTTTTTGCTTTTTTTGCCTCATCATCTGCGATAATGACTCGCGCATCTGCGGTTCTTTTTTCTTGCTCGGATTTCACCTTTTCGCTTTCAAACTCGTGAAGCTTGCTTTGCAATTTGCTCATTTCACAGTCGCTGGCTTCAACATCACTTTTCCCTTTTATAAGAGCAGAATCAAAAGACGCTTTTTTGGCATTTAAGGCGGTTATTTCGCCTTCTATGGACGCTATTCTGCTTTCCAATTGACGCTGATTCGCCGTAACCGCCTCTGTCCTTTTCCTGACGGTCTCATAGGCATCCTTTTTTTCGTCGGCATCGCGGCGTTTTTCGGAATAGATTATTTCTGCTTCGTGCTTTTCGGAATCATGTTTCATCGCTTTAATCATCGCTTCCTTGCCTGTAAAGTCACCGATGATTCCGGCAATCGAGACATCGTCCGTGCTTTCACGGTCGGCAAAACGTTTCGCAAGGCCGTCAATTTCTTCATTAAAAGTATCATAGCCGCTTTCAACAAGGCTCACGACCCGATTACGGTAAAAATTAATAACGTATTTGTCGTTGTCAATGCGCGGATATGAATCCTCGACCCCATCCGAGCCCACGAAAATGGCAAGGGGGCGTGATTTGATTTCGCGAACGTAATCTTTTCCTTCACCGTGTACGCCATAACCGTATTCGGTGTATGTGCCTTTTTCATTGTTAAATCCGAACCAATAACGGAAGCGCGACAAAGAATCATCGTCACATATTGACGTGGTCGTATTGAATGTGCATTTGTCGTCCCACGGAATCGGCAGCTCCCATGAGCCGTCCTCGTAAAGCACAACACATTTGCCATCACCGACTTGAAAACCAAACCAATAGTTTTCACCCATCACGGCTGCCATCAGGGTTGTGCCGTAAACGTGGCAACGGTAATCCTCATCGTTTAAATAGCGGTCTTTATATTTCTGGACAATCCCCTCAAGCCGCTGGTCGTCTTTTAAGGGGTGTTCTTTTTCGTCTTTCGTAACCGCGGCAAACCATTTATCGATGATTTCCCTGACCACGCCGCCTAAGATAATTTTGCTTTCAGATACTAAAGTTTCGCGGCGGTCAATAAACTGGGGTGTCATTTCACTTGGCAGCTTAGGCGTATTGCTGACAAAGGCCGAAATTGCATTTTGGGCAATTTCAACAGCCTTTTCCGAGCCGATGTCGCTTCTAAAGCACCGTGAACTGCCATGCCCGTCAGCCACAATCGCGATTGCAGCGTCCCGGGAGGTAAGGTGGGCCGATGCGTCTTGGCAAGGCACATCTTCCTCATGCTTTGCGCCTTTATGCGTTACCCCAAACGAGCGGTATTCTTTACCAGCCATCATCTCCTCCCGCTTGATCGCCAACATCCCAATCGTCATCATCATCCACCGATTGAAGGGCTTCTTCTAACTGCTCCTGCTTTGATTTGTCGCTTGCGTCAGTTGGGTTGCTGGCAACCTGCGAAGAAGTTACGGCGATGAACTGAACCATTTTCGCCAATTTTTCCCCGGCGTTTCTTCCGTCCGGCACTCTGACAACTGCTTCCTTGCTTCCGGTGAACTCCATCAAGACAAAATCGTTCGCTTCATCACCTATCGCAAGCGCAACTTTGGTTGATGCTTTGAACCAGCCATTTTTTTGCAATCTTGCCAGATGTGTCCGGTAGTCATCGTTTGGTTCGCCATCAGACATGAGGAAGAGAACCGGGGCGTAAGACCCGGCTGCCCTTTGCATAAAACCGCTGCTTTTGTGAAGCTTTTCTTCAAGCATCCGGAAAGCTTCGCCCATTGCGGTCAGCCCGTCAGCCTCTAAATCACTCCAATAATAGTTTTCTACTTTTACCGGCCCATTGGGGGTCAGCCACCTTGCGCCGCTTGAAAATTCAAGCAAGGCAATTTCGATTTCAGCGTCGGCACTGTCGTCATTCATTTCCCGCAATTTTACAAGTGTTTCTTCTATTGCGGTATTAACTGAGCCGATACGTGTTCCTGCCATGCTCCCTGATGTATCAATCAGGAAAAATAACATCGTCGTTTTGCGGGGAACACTTTCTCTTTCAACGTTTGTCATAGCCATTTGGTTAATCCTCCTTTTTGTTCGCCAAAATTTCAGCGGTGTGGTTACGTCCAAAATCAATAATTGTTCCATTGGCGATTCGGGCAACTTCGCCTTTCTTTTTCGGGGTGGTTGTGCCGTCTTGGCTTGTCACCATCCACACCGAATCCGCCAGGTTTTTGATGCCAAGAACTTTCGCGTCCTTTGGATTTACAATAATTTCAGCTGTTTCAGTGCGGAAATCCTCATTATCCAAAATTGTCTGGCAAGCGTATAGTTTTGAACCCGGATAAAGCGGGATATCGGCTTTTTTGAATTTTAAGTGAGCTGGAATACGCCTTTTTTTGCCGCATGAGCATAAAAAACCGCCTGTCGGCTCGGCATAATTTTCACTGCCGCAACCGCATTTGATAATCTCGCTTCGCCAGCGGACAAGAGCTTTCAGCCAAGCACTTTCCAAAAGCTGCTGTTTTTTGCCGTGCAGTTTTTCGTTGTCAAACGCTTCAATAAATAACTCGCGAATGTGTTGCGGGACAAGGCCCCACAATTTGATGGCATTGGCACTCGTTAGCTTGTTGGGGGCGTTACGGGTGTCCTTGGGGTCAAAAATGAACAACGGTTCTGTTCCATAAAAACGCTTTTCGTCCGCTTCAGTTGTGATGTCGTCACCCTTGACGGTAAGCCTGCCCTCAAGTGGATGATTGGAAAAAAATAGCAAAAACAGCACCACCGATAAAGAAAATCTGTCCGTCTGCCGGTCCGGCATTTTATCGCCGCGGACGATTTCAGGGGCCATATAGCGGCACTTCCCGGCAATGCCGGAATAAAAGCCTTGCCCCATGACGTTGTCATTGTCACAGATTAGGACATCGCCGTTTTCAAAATTGACAAAAAAGTTGCCATCGTTTAAGTCTTGGTAGTTGAAGCCTTTCCAATGGAGTTTCATAAAGCCGTCTATAATGTTAAGCGCGGCATTAATAAGCGCCATGTCGGTCTTGAAATTTACTTTTGCCAGCAGGTATTTGGAAAAGTCGGAATACTCGCCCGGCCTTAGCGGCATGACATAACCGAATGTGCCGTCTACTTCCTCGGTTAAGTCGAGCGGCCAAAGGAAAGCATCGGTTGGCGCCCCGACCGCAATGTTATTCTTGATGTTGTCATAGAATTTTTGCGGATTTTTCATTTTGCTTTTTAAGTACCACTTAAGAGCCATTGTCTTTCCGTCATACTCCACCTTGTAGACGGTGCCTTGACCGCCTTTGCCCAACTCAATCTTGTCTTTTGACGCACGAAGCACTTTTACCGTCTTAAAGTTGATTGTGTTGATGACCTGACCTTCTTTTAGAGCCATTTTTAACCCTCCAGTTCTATTTGTTTGATTCTTACTTTGTTTTATCGTTCTTGCCCGCTTGATTGGCCGCTTCCCATCCGTTCCTCCGCCCTTTTTCGCAGGTAAACCCTAAGCTCCGGCGCATCGCGATGGCGGGACTGCTTCTCGCAACGGTCGCATTCACCGCTATCTTTTCCGTAATTCTCGCACCAATGGTCGTTGCAATCGGTTTGGTTTGGCATTTTGCTGGTCCTTTCGGTTTTTATTTCATCTATACTACCTGCGTTTTAAAAAGGCTTCCGGTCTGGTTGTCGTACACGATGACCTCACTAGCGGACAAGCGGTTTATTTCTTCCGGCTTAATTTTGAACTCACGCTTATCCATTGTTGTCTGCCCGTAATTGTTTCCGTAGTTATAACCACCGTGCTGGTGGCTCCAGCCGCCGGTTGTGTTCTTTTGGACATCAATCTTGTCGTACTCGCCGATGAATTTTGACCATTTCTCGCAGCTGATATGTGAGCCGTGCGAAAGAAGCACCGTCTTTTCCGCTTCGCCGACAAGGGTGTTAAAAGCGTTGTCATTGCCGTTCATCAAAGCATAAAAATCTTTGGAGCAAATCACGCTGTTATGCCCCGACCGCTGGCATAGCGCATTTTTCAGCAATTCATTATTTGCGGCGGCAACATCATCCAAAAAGAAAGTAAACCCGAAGCCCCGGTTCATGGCGATAGTAAGGGAGTTCACAATCAATTCGACCAACAGGGTGTTGCCGGACGAGTTAAGGTCAATGCACAGGATTTTGCTGTTTTTGATTGCCGACAATATGCTTGTCCCGCCGGGCTTGTCCGTTTGGACGTGGCCGCATTGCGCCTTTATGTCATAAAAAAATGAATCAATCTTCGGGATTTCGGCTTGCCCCATCATTAAGAGGGAGTTAAGATTGTCCGCAGCGTCTTGGGTAATGAGGCTGCCCGCAAGAGCGTTATTGATTTCTGCCGAAAGCTGATGGAGCGGCACATTTACGCAATTGGCAAAATAGGGACGCTGTTTCTTCGCCGTCAGCAATTCATGGACAATCTGCAAGATATACCGCCCGGCTGGCTTAATATCGTATTTGGATTTGCAAGTATCCATCATTATTTGGAACATTTCCGGCAAGCTGAATGAAGTAAATACATCAAATTGTTTGTTATACTTGCTTGCAGTCATGCCATATCCTCTTTGCCCAACCATCTGCTCTAATCCGGAATTGCCAACGTGCAGGATAATCATTGGCTGATTATTGGTGACACAGTTGCTTAAAATCTGCTCGCTGAAACGCATCCGCTCGTCAACGCTTCCGCCGGAGATTAAAATGCTTTCATTATATGATTCAATTGGAAAAAGCACGTCCGTTGTAATGCTTTTGTATTGCTCAAGCCCGCGCGACTGCTGATTGTGTTTTTTTATCCGGCGTTTGTTGACCATGTCGAAAGCAAAATCAACCAGCCATAATCCGCCACCGCCACCGCTGTTACCGTTGTTGCTGTTGCCACTATTGCCGCTGTTATCAGACATACTTTTTCACCTGCCTTTCCTGCTTAGTTTTTGTGATTCCCCAAACTACAGATTCAGCCACAAAGCGGGGCGAACACCACCATAGCCAAGGCTAACATCAAGGCCACCCGCATGGCAAGACTCGACATAGCCAAGGACACGGACAGCGCCGCCACTTTGGACATTGGCGGCTGAAGAAGTACAGCCGCCGGGCGACCGCAGCCACCAATACCTATTCACATTTTCGTATTTTGCGATTCTTGCTTTGTTGTTTTCGTCATCAATAAAGTTCTCTGAGCCTGTACTGCCTTTCTTGTTGAGGTTTGCCGTGCTGTCACCAAAGTAACGGCAGACCTCATCAAGGCTTAGCAGAAACACCTTGTCAACAGTTGCATTGCCACCCGCCGTGCCGTACCAAGGGTTGCTTTTGTTTTCGTTTGGCGTTTCGGCGATTGCCGATTGCACCGCCCCCAGCTTGCCCAAGAACTCACCGTTAAGATATTCGCGCAGGGTGCATTTTTCCCATGTGATACCTTCGTACTTTTCATTGTAAGCGCGTGTTTCAAGAATTTTTTCGCTGATGAGCAATGCCTGATCGTTTTTAACATCAAGCACACGCCAATCAATGCCAGCAAATTTGTGAGTGCTTCCGATGGCTGGCTTGACGATGGCGGCTCTTACTATTTCAGTTTGGCTGGCTGAAACCTGCGCATGGGCGATTGGTTGCGGTGTTTTTGCTGGCTGCGGTTTTTTAAGCTGCCAGCCTAGTGCCGCCGCGAAATCGTTTAGCATATCCGCAACTAACTGCGAGTCCTGCAAGTATTTTGGCAGCTTGGAAAGAGCTCGCTTAATTGCATTCTCATGCTCGGTGTCAGGCTTTCCAATCGCTGCTTTAAGGCAGTCTAACGCTCCTTTGTCGCAAAGCTGCTTTATGAGGTCAGTTTCATCACGGAGCTGGTTGCGCGTCAAGTCGGCAAAATATGTATAGGCCTTGCCGCCAAGAAGCGTGTCTACGCCAAGCTGTTCTTTTATATAGACAAGTGTGTCCGCGACATTGTCCAAAGACTTAGACGCTTTTTTTTCTTCCGCAATCGGTTCTTGGCAAAACGGGCAGACCGTCAGGCTTTTGCCGCGAGGCGGCATCCATTCACCGCCACAGCTTGGGTTTGTGCATTTCATAATATCATCCTTTATTTAAAATCAATTTCAAAAACCAGCTGGCTAAGATTGCCGCTAACTTCTACTGAAACGCCGGAATTTCGAACATTCATGTAGGCTTGCCCACAAACTTCAAGCACTTTATTGTAAATGTCGTCCGTTTGTGTCATTCCAGCCAATTTTACGATTATTGTTTTTTCGCCATCCTTAAGCTTGCGGGTCAGATAGTTCACAAGACCTTTTTTCCCTTTAACTGCCATATCATTAAAAGTGTAATAATCCTTGCCGTCCGTAAGGCATTTTGGCACGTTGCCTAAAATAAGATGGTCTTTTTTGATGTCATCGTCGCAGAGGTTAAAATAATCATGGCGGATCAGCTTGTTCCTGACTGTCATGTCAAAGGTAACGTCCAAGTGGTAGTTTTGCCCGTCAATCTCGGCTATATTCCAAGCATGGGCTTCCATTTTGTCATAATACAGGGGGCTTTGGGCTTTGCCGGAAACCACCAGGCTGCTAATGCCCAGATAATCCAAGGCAACCTTTACATAGTTGGCGATGCCGTCACAAACAGCAGTCTTTTTGCATATCAAGCCAAGAATTGTGTGGCTTTCATTGCCCACGTCACCATAAGCGAAATTATCCGCGCAGTAATCATGGACAAATTGCTCTTTTTCTCTATCGCTCTTGTCTTTAACTACGTCATATACGTGCAGATGTTCGGATATGGCATTTTTATATTCGTTAATTTCGGCGCGTTTATATTCGTAGCTAGGCAGAATGATATTCTTTTGCTTGTAAGTATCAGTCTGGTACTTGAATCCAGTTGCATAAAAAAACAGCGGATTATCCAAAAGCACTGCGCGGTAGATCTGCGAAAGCTCATTCGCCGGACGCATTGGCAGCTTGATTCGCTTGGCGCAACCGCTAAGGCCAGAGTGAATAATTGCGTAGATTTTCTTCTGGTCATCGGTTAAGCGGGCATAATAATAATTGCCGCCGTCAGCGGTGATATTCCTCCCCCTGACCATTTGTAATAACCCCATAAGTAGATTGCTCCTCGCTGGTGGGTTTTGCTTTCGTCAATCTGCATCCTTGACGAAAAGGGGGTAAACGCCCTCGGAAAAACAAGATTATCTGACCCCATGACGGCTTATTTGACCATGTTAAAATTATTTACCGCTGTACTTTTCCAGCTTGTTCATTCCCTCACGCTTCTGCTCGAAAGAGGAGTGGACATAACATCTAAGCGTAAAGGTAACGCTGGAATGGCCGAGCATTTCACTTAGCGACTTAACATCAACGCCAGCTTCGATACAGCGGGTGGCGAACGTATGCCTGAGAGAGTGATAGTTTGCATTATTGACGTTTGCGGCTTTTATGCTCCTTGCGAAATGATTCTGCATTGTCCGTGGTTCAATAAAATCAATATCACCTGTCGCCAAGACGAAAGTGCCGCTATCACGCGCAAAATGCTTAAGATGTGCAGAAAGAAACTTGGGAATCGGAATTTCCCTTATTGAGCGTTGGCTTTTAGGCGTGTCGATAAGGATTTTTGTTCTTTGCTCCCCCTCACCCAAGTTCTTTACTCGTTGGAGCGTCCTATTAATCGACAGGGAATCAAAATCTGGCGATATGTCCTTCCAGCGCAAGGCACAGACTTCCCCAATCCTTATTCCAGTATATAAACAAAGCAAAATCCCTAATTTGTGAATATCAAGCCCGGCTGTCAAAACCGCTTCAAGTGCTGTCTGCTCCTGCCGTGACAGAACCCGGATGGCGTGTTGCTGTTGCTTGGGATAGGTTATTGGAAAATCTTTATTGATGATGTTCTCCATGCTGGCAAAATCAATGACTGCCTTGATAATTGATAACATATCGCGAACAGTTTTTGCAGAAAGTCCGCTTTTTCTGTCTGCCCGCCCATTATTTAATTTTTCTTCCGTAAAACGGTTAATTTCAGCCGCTGTAAGGCCTTGCATTATGTATTCACCTAGCAAAGGCAGGATATGTAAGTTAAGCATTGCGGTATAGTTTGCGTATGTAGAATATTTTACGCGCAATGAGTTTATCGACAGCCATTGGTTTGCCACATCGGTAAAAGTTAAGTTGCGTTTATCGGGCAAAATTGCGGGAAGCGCAGATCCGGAGTTGGTCAAAATAGATTCCGCAAGCCGCTTTTTGACCTCTGTGCAGGTTTTTCCATATACGGAGCGGTAAAGGATTTTGCCATTGCTGTCACGCCCTTTGGCATAACGCCCCTCCCAACGGCCATCTTTTCTTTTGTAGATATTTCTTCCTGCTTTTGGCATGATTCATTTCCTCCTATTTTGTGTTGCCTCCCAATTAAAATTAAGGCATTGCCATCATTCTGGTTAACCATAAATCAGACGGCAATAAAATGAAACTGCCAAATAAAAAAGCCAGCAATTGCCGATTTTTGCTTGCATTTCGACATGGATTGTGAATTTGTCGTAAAATTTTGTGAAATTTGCAATATTATTGGCACTTAAAAACCATGCTAGAAGCATGGTATAATCTGTTTATCCAGTATATTGCCGAGTTCATGTAATTAAAGTCGTTCTTGTTGACTGTGAATAAAAGCATTAAAAAACTCGCACCTCCGGTGCGAGTTTTGATATTCGTCATTTTGGTAATGGCTCGGCATAAAATCACATTGTCCGTTTGACGACCCAAGTCCCGGATTTGCGCGAGCCGTCACGTTCAATACAACCGACTTTTTTTAGCTTACTGATGTTTGATTCAATATTGCGAGGTGCAATTCCGATGATATTTGCGAGTTCTTCGGTGGTAATCGTTGGTTTTTGAACCATCGAATCTAAAATTGCTCTTTGCGTTTTATTTATTTTTATTCCGATGTTTATTCCGATGTTTATTCCGATGTTTTTATCGTTTTTAGCCTCTGAATAAAAAGTCACACGCAGACCATTGCCGATAACGTCAAATTGCGGCGCAGGTTTTCCGGCTTCAACATTTGAAGAAATGATTTTTTCGATTCCGCGTCCCCATGCCTCTGTTAAACCACTTTTAAAAAAAGCATTGGCGATGTCCGGGTTATGCGGAATGGAAGTATGGAACGCCAGCAAATCATCCACCGTCCAATTGGGCGGCAACGCGCCGGTATTGAAAATGGTTATTTTATCATCATATACCCGGATTTGAATCGGTGTCCCGGTTGCGTAATCTTTATGAACGATAGCGTTGAGAATCGCTTCACGAAGAGAGTCACCATTAACGGGATAGTCTTCCACACGTTGAAGTCCCTCATAGCTTATTATGCCCTTGAAGTATTTATCGAACAAAATTTCCACGACCTTGTCCGGCATGGTAATCAACGCACCGTGAATCTCGTCTTGAAACACCAAATCATCAGCACTCCTGAAATATCCGATTTTTACATATGCGCCCGTCACCCATTTTTCAGGGTCTTCATGGAAGGTCAAAATCGCAGCACGCTTCAGATAACCTCCGTCGGCGATAAGTTTCAGGTTCTCCAAAAGCTGTCCATCGGTGATTTCTAAGTCACCCTTGCTGAGACGCCCACGCACGATCGATTTTTTACGAAAATATCTGAATGACACAATATCCAAATCATCCACGCTTACATGGGGAATAGGAGCGGAGTCCCATGTTCTGCCGTATTTACGCAGGACAAACTCATCCAATGCTACACCGGTCAATTCCTGTGTCGTACTGCCGGAGCGGATATAATACTTGCCGCGATAACTGATAGGATTGGGATACGGCATCGTCTCTATTACTATATACGGCATATTATCTTCATAATAAAGATTCACGTCCGGGATAACGCCCATCGTGGATTTGATTTTATTGGGCAGGTCATCTAACAATTTTTGCGTGTTAGAAAGCCCGACAACCTTGCCTTTGTCATCCTTACCGATTTCCAATCGCCCGCCTTGTGCGTTGGCGAAGCCGCATATCCACTTAAGATACTCATCGTCCCACTTGGATTTCCAGTCTACAATTTGATGTTCCATATCGCTAGTATCGAATCTCATATACAACAGTATAGCATATTTTTCAAAGAAAACAAGGCAAATTTTCGTTATTGCATAACGCCCCTCCCAACGGCCATCTTTTCTTTTGTAGATATTTCTTCCTGCTTTTGGCATGATTCATTTCCTCCTATTTTGTGTTGCCTCCTAATTAAAATTAAGGCATTGCCATCATTCTGGTTAACCATAAATCAGACGGCAATAAAATGAAACTGCCAAATTTCTTTTTTGGTCTTTGGGTATTCAAACAGCTCTTGTCATGCTATTTAACTGCAATTGTGATCAATTGAAATGCAATCAGCGTTCTATGGCTTGACAAACAAAAGAATATTTGCTATGCTGATTACGTACACTAAACTTTGAAGGAGTGAATCATATGGCCAACAACACATCAAATGTCAGCTTCCGTATTGATACAGAGGTTAAAACTCAAGCAGACAAACTTTTTTCCCAGCTTGGACTTAACATGACCACGGCGTTTAATATCTTTCTTCGCCAGTCAATTCGTGAGGGCTCCATTCCCTTTAACGTCACCGTCAACACCCCAAATGCCGAGACAGTCGCCGCCTTGCTTGAAGCGGAACGCATTGCATATGAGCCGAATTTTAAGCGTTATTCGGACGTTGAGGAAGCTTTGCGGGAGCTAAAATCATGAGGGGTGGCAGATAAATATTTGCCTGCATTTCGACATGGATTGTGAATTTGTCGTAAAATTTTGGAAAATTTGCAATATTATATTGACATTTAAAATCAGATTGTGTATATTGAAAGAAGTTTTAGGGCGAATTTATCCTTTTACCCTCTTTTCGTCAAGGATGCAGATTGACGAAAATATTTGAATTAAATTCTCCTCCTTAACTCCCCTATAATCGCCGCAATCTCATCAGGAGAGGGAAGAAGCTCGCTATGTTCAAGCCCCATCTCTATAAAATCAAAATTGTAATCGTCCTTAACTGCCAACTTCGCTTGAGGCCTGTATTTTCGGGAACTGTTTCGTTAAAATTATTGATAGGGAAAAATGAGGATGAAGTATTTTTTTAGTACTTATAGTATAGGGGAAAGATATTGAATAGTGAAGTGCAATTCCACTTGACAATTAAAAACCGCACAATTATAATGAAACCATCGGGAACGTTTAGTTCCCCTGGTAGTCCGGCAGGATTTAGGCCGGACACCGCTTTAGCGCAGCTGCGCTGCCACGGCAATCTCTGCCA
>Ga0099364_10000528_pt1 | contig 64632 bp, 50 predicted proteins | sample TergutTh196P3_FD_73070 | JGI IMG/M metagenome (GOLD analysis project Ga0099364, IMG submission 73070) | Microcerotermes parvus P3 segment gut microbial communities from Pointe-Noire, Republic of the Congo - Th196 P3 | ecosystem: Host-associated > Arthropoda: Insects > Digestive system > Gut ... | reverse complement strand
TTTTAGTAGCGGACGTGTTACGCCAACATCTCTTGGGAAGATGTTATCACCTCAAGAAGTAGGAGCGACAACGTCGAATACTAGTATGAGTACCATGCTTAAAAGCGTTGTTCCCACTAGTAGTACTTTTAATGGTAAATCGGTTTCACAACCTAGTCGTACACCCCTTCCTCAAAACACAGTTAGTGATGCAATTGCTCCCAATAGTTTTGGATGGCAGCAAAGTATAGGTGGATTAACTTTACCAGCAAATCAGGTTACTGCTGTTCAGAATGGTACGCTTCTCGGTAGTTTTCCCGCAACGGATGCAGGTGTTCAACAAGCATTATATATGATGTATAGCGCCTCTAATGCGAGTACTTCAGATTTTGTACTTTATTTTGGCAGTAATACAACTTTAAATAACTCAGTAGTCAAGGCTCCTGTTTCTGCACCAAGTGCAACCAGTATGACGTTTAGTACACTTGTTGGTCATGCTAAAAGCTTAACATGGGTATCTAACTCAGCAGATTCTTTGACGAATTCAAACACTTCTCAAGCACCGGGTACAAATTACACTGTAGCACTACCGACCAATGTTTATTTTGGAGTACCTACGATATTCCGTAATGTGACTGTCGCTGCTAGCGGTGATAATATTTATGCTCAAGGGAATGCTTTTGCGACAACTAATGGCTCTTGGATTACAGGTGCTCCGAATATTTATGGAGGTACAGATAGTACAAATATTTCTGGTGATACTAACATTTATATTGGAGCAACAGGAAATACTGCAGGCTGGAACATCTATGGAGGTAATTCATCTGGTGGAACAATTTCCGGAGATACTCATGTTACGATTGCTCAGGCATCGTCAACCCTCAATAATGTAACAGGGGGGAGTGCGGCAGGTAGTACCATTAATGGAGATACTAACCTGGATATAAATGGTGCAATTGCTGCTCAAGTAACAAATATTTACGGAGGAGGCATTGGTACATCTGCTTCTCCAGTAAAAGTAAATGGGACTGTTACAACCTATGTTAAATCGACAAGCGCTAACGCACGCTATCAACTCTATCAAGGAGGTGCTTGCTACGGTAATATCTTGGGCTCTATTTATAATACACTAACTGGTGTTGGAGGCTGGACAAGCACTTCAAGTAATATTAATGGTACCTCTCCTTTTTCTGATTATAACGGTGGCTCTTTTCAAGGTAATATCGGAACATTAGGTGCGGGGAATGTCATATCTAATAGCTATGATACATCACTATTTACTACTGGACAGGCGCTTTTTACAGGTGCTAATTCTGGAACTGCAAATACGTATGGTGCAGCTACCAGTACGACAAGTGCAGCACAGGGGCTTATTTATGCCAATATTACAAATTACATAAAATCAGCCTTTTCTACAGGTACAGCAGGAGCTGTGTATGGTGTTGTTGGCGGGAATGGACATGACTCATTAAAAATTTCTCCAGCGCAATGGGGATTGGGGAGTCAAACAGGCTTAGATAGTGCTGTTACAGTCACTGATGCAAAGGCCTATGCACAAATTCCTACAAGTACAGTTATTGCTAATGCTCAGAAAATAACAAGTAATGCCATTTATGGAAATATCTATACATGGGAACAATCAGGGGTTATGTCTACCACTTCTGGTGGAGGTAACAATGACTGGACGGGATATTCTTATGGTGCAAGTTCTAATGGATATCTTCAAGGTCAATCTGTTCTTGAAGCAGGAACATCTAATCCTGACAACTCCGTTGGAGGAGCAGGAGTTGTATATTGTACAGCGATGGGGGGCACAGCAGAAACAACCCTTGCTTCTCAGGGAACAGTAGCCTATGGTAAGACCGACATCAACTCTGCCTATAATTCAGGTTGGGACCTTTGGGGTGGAGGTGGTACCGTTTGGACCTATCGTCAAGCATTTTTACAAAATGGAGATTGTTATTTAATTCATAATAATGATATTTCACGTTGGACTTACGGTGGACAATCTAACGGTAGCCAAGTCGGTAATTCCTATAACATTTTGAATGGTGGTATTGTTGATACCCTTGAAGGAGGGGGCTACACAGGAACAACTAGATGGGGATCTACTACAGCTCAAGTTAATATGGGACAAGTAAACTGGTTTCTATCAGGTGGTTCATGGGGCGATTTGTACAATACTAATAATGCAACGGTTAATGTTTATAATGGGTCAATCAACGCTATAGCTGGTGGTAACTACGGGCAAGCTGGAACAGAAACAATTGCAGGTGACTCTACTGTAAATGTTTACGGTGGCGACTTCTCAGGCAGTCCGCGTACAGGAACTAAGCAACTATGTGGTGGGCCATTCTTTAATGGAAGCTCATCTATTCTAGGTAGTACAACACTTAATTTGGATTTAACAGGAGCAACTGGTTCAACTTTTAAATTACCTTCAGGAACCTATTTATCAGGAGGCGCTGGATATAATAATACAGCAACCCATGTCGGTTCGGGAGTAAATAATAGTATCACTGTTAATATCTCTGCAAATTCTTCTTCTGGTAATGTTTTGAATGGAGCTGTCATTTATGGTGATGGTCAATCTAATGGTTCAAGTAGCACATATACTAATATTGGAACAATCAATATGAATATTAATGCAGACGGAAACACAGTAGGTTCCCTCTATGCAACAAATTACGTTGCTATGCCCTCATCTGGTCAGCTCTATAATACCAATATTGAAGTCGGAGATGGGACAACTATCTCAGGAACGGTCTCTTCAGGTGGAAGTAGTGATAATTTGACAGATGCGATTGCAACGGCTAATACTAATAAATCAATAGTCACACTGGGAAATAATACTTCTCACAATCCAATCACAATTAATGGTTCGTTGATTAATTTCAATAGTGCAGAACTGACCTCACAAGCTACAGTTAATGTGGCAGGTTCCTTTAAAAATGGGGGTGGAGCTACAGCTGCGAATCATGCAGCGACATACTCGAAGCACGGAACGATTCAAATGGATAGTAATTCTACACTTGGGGTTACTTCCACATCATCTGTTGTATCTGGTAGTAAATTAATCGTTTATCCAAATGCCACATTATCTACGCCTTATGTTCAAACATCGGGATTAATTAACCTTTCAGATTTGGATATGTCAACTAATAATGGGAATTTATTCTGGGAGCCTACAGGCACTCCTCCTACAAACATTAGCAATAGTTACGGTGGAGCTTATTGGGGACAACAATCAGGATTTCCTGTGTTAACTTTCAATGGTGGAGATACTTCCACAAAATCTGGTGCGGCGAATATTACACCAGATAACTTCTCAGGTGTTGATATAACAAGGAATTACGCTTTTCTAGGGGATTATACAATGAATTCACTCTCATCACCTAGCAATCCCACATGGATTGGCTATGTGATTCCTGGACAAATTCGTGTATATAATATGACAGGAGATGCTGGCTCTGGTTACTGGCAACATCATCTGAAATCAAATATTACAACAGGTACACCCGTCGCTGGGCAGGCAATGCAAGCATGGGCTTCAGTTGCAGCTGATACAAATGCTAGCTCTATGAAAGTAATGTATGTCATGGGATATAGTGATAGTACAAGTAATCCTTTTACGTTCACAAGTCAATCGCCATACTACATCAAATCTAGAACAGCATCTGGATTTGATGGACGAGTTTTGAACAGCTACCCCCAAACAAATCCTAATTTCGATGTCAGTGCGGGGACCACAGGAGCCACACGTAATTTTGCTACGGCAGATTACTTCACAGGGAACCAACAAAACGGCTCAAATGACCAAACCACTTTTGGGAGTTATATTATTCAAAATGTGGTCACAGATAATACAACTTCGTTGAGTGCAGGAAATTATATCCTACCTAATACCAGTTCAGGAACAAATGCCTCCTCATTAACTCAGACTCAACTCCAACAAATTGTTGGTTTGAAAGGGGTAGGAGTAATGTCCGATATTACTGTGAGTGATGGGACTTTATCAACAATTAACAATGCAGGTACGACGATTCAAGACCCTACTTCCTCAGAGACAAATGCTCAAGGTCAGTCTTATGCAGAAGTTCCAATGACTTGGACACTGGGCAGTAGTACGGCTAAAAGTAATATTGTTGTTGTTCCACAAGCTGCGGTTATTTCATCAGATCATCAGACGGCTGTGAATGCTTATGATACAAGTATGACAGGGGATGAGGCTAATGCGCTTAAAAATCAAGCCGATTTAGATGGAAATTGGACTTATGCTTTGGGCTTCAAAGCAGATGGCACAATAGAAGATCCAACAATTTCTACTCCGGTAGGTTTAGTCGGTACTTTACAAACCATTACGGCTGATAATCCAATCATTGATGAAAATGGAAATATCCATCCTGTAACTTATACTTACAATGGTGTATCAAAAGAGATCACTATTAATTTAAGCTTTGGATCAATTAGTTTAACCACTCCTACGATGTATGACTTTGGAACATTAAATGTTAGTCCAAAACCTTTGGTTGCTTGGGCACAAAGTCCTTCAAGTGATGTGACCGTCACAGATACTCGCACAGGAACAGGGCTTAAACCTTGGTACGTTACTGTTGCACAAACCCAAGATTTGCAAGGGGTCACAAATGGAAATAATCTTGCTCCATATCTTATCTTCAAGAATGGAACAGGAAGCCAACAAATTACAAGTGCTGCTATGCAAATTTACGCAAATACAGCACCAACAACCGGTACATTCAATTTGAATCAAAATTGGAATTCAGGCACTGGACAAGGTATTCAACTGAATATCCCTGTACAGAGTCAAGAAAAAGGAACTTACGAAGGACAATTGACTTGGTCTCTCAATGATGTACCCACCAATTAATAGAAGGATTGGTTAATTTGTATTTTTGTTCTAAATGGAAAGCAATTTCCATTTAGAACAACGGACTTATTTTATATTTATAGTAAGACAACGATTGACTAATAGAATGTATCGCTACATTTTTAGAAAGAGGGAATAATGAAAAATTATAGAAAAATTTTGTTATTAATTGCGACAATCTTTACTCTTGGAGCAATTAGTAAAGTGGCTTATGCCAACGAGTTTAACTTCTCGGTGAACCCCGTTCTCCCAGAAAATCAAATCGGTCAAAGTGGGTATTTCAATTTAGAAATGACCCCTGGTCAATCTCAGACTTTGACCGTTACACTCAAAAACTCAACAGAGAAAACGGTAATTGTTGAAGAAGCAATCGCAAGTGCCACAACGAATATTAATGGCGTCATCGAATATTCTCCAAATAAGATTAAGCCAGATCGCACTTTAAAGTACAATCTTGCAGACTATGCGACGATGCCCAAAGAAATTACCCTTACTCCAAAATCATCACAACAGGTAAAAATTAATGTTAAGATGCCTGATGAAACTTTTAAAGGGGTTATCGCAGGTGGGATTACGTTTAAAGAAAAAGATTCTGGCACAACAGACTCCAAATCTAAAGGTTTGAGTATTCAAAATAAATATGCGTATGTCGTTGCACTTTTGATGCAACAAGATAAAACAGGGGTTGCACCAGATTTAAAAATGAACGCTGTGGCTCCAGGCCAAGTGAACTATAGAAATGTCATTAATGCTAATCTACAAAATCCAAATGCAGGATACCTTAATCAAATGTATGCGCAAGCAACGATTAAGGGATTGAGTAATACGAGTTTGTCTTATACTGCAAATAAAGAAATGATGCAGATGGCTCCTAATACTAATTTTGATTATCCTATTGCGATTGGCGAAGGAAAGCGTCTTGAGGCAGGGAAGTATCGTTTAACCATGACGGTCTATGGTCAAAAAGATGCAAATGGAAAATATTCATATAAAGATGCGGCGGGTAAAGCGCAGAAATTTGATTATCGCTGGCAATTTACGCGAGACTTTACAATTTCTGGAGAAACGGCAAGAAAATTAAATGCTAAGGATGTCACGGTTAAACCAGAACCTTGGTATAAAAACTGGTTGATTTGGATGGGAATTCTCCTGATTCTTTTGGCACTACTTTTCCTATTTTTCCTCTTATGGAAACGCCGTAAAGATGATGAAGACGATGAAGAACACCCCTCCGAAAAAGAAGAGCTCCAAGCTCAACTTGAAGCGATTAAAGCACAATTGAATGAAGAAAGCAAAGAAGCTTCTGAAAAAGATGAGTGATGAACTAACTTGAAAAACCAAGACTGTGGAACACAGTCTTGAGTTTACTAGGGTTAAAACGATGGATATCAGAGGAGAGAATGGTGGAGAAAAAAGGTTTTTTTCAAAGAAAGATAGGATCTAAAGCTTCAGAGGGAGGGACATCAGTTACTGCTCAACAAATTTCTGAAATTGCTCAACAGGTAACATCCTTAAAACAAAAAATAAAAAGAGTTGAACAAGAAAAAGAAGATATTAAGGTCCAATATGAAACATTGAAGCAAGTGAAATTGCAAGATAATAAATCGATGCAGTCTCAAAAGAACACGCAGTCTGAAAAAGTTTTAAATGAGCAGCTTCTAAAATATAAACAGCAAGTTGCCTCTCTAGAGCATGAATTAACAGGTAAAAAGAAGCAAATAGAAACCCTTGAAACAAAGGTTCTTGCAGAAAAAGATGAGCAAGTCAATCTTTCTAAGACTTTTGATGAGAAAATTGCAGAAAAAGACTCTGAGATTAGGCGGTTAACAAGAGAAAAACTAGAGATTAAATCAGAAGTTTCGGACGTTTTATTAGAACTTCAAGAACACTTTGCTTACAAGACGGCTTTGCTAGAAAGTGAACGTGAATTAATAGCTCAAGAAAAAAATAAGCAGGAATTACAGAGAAACAAGCAGCTTGAAGAATGGGAAAAAATCACACTTACAACTCAAAATGAAGCGGATAAGCTACTAGAAGAAGCAAAGGCAGAAGCCTTACAGATGATTAGTAAAGCAGAAGAGGAAGCGGCTACTCAGGAAGCCCAATCTAGAGTGAAACTTAGCCAACTTAAAGAACGGATAGAGTATTATTCGGCTCAAATCAATGAAGCAGCTCAAACCATTGATCTTCTCTTGAGAAGTGTCAGTCATTTATAAAAATTTGTATCAGGTAAAGGAGTTTTGAGTCTTTGAAAACGACTCAGAACTAAAGGAGAAAAAGGATGAATATTTTTGCTATTGATTTAGGAAATAAACGAATTAAGATGAAAAGTGACCGAGGGGAATATGTCTATCCTGCCTCTTATTTGACAGCAGAAAATGTAACCCGAGGTGTACTGGGAGGCTGGAAACTAAAAGGAAATCAAGTTTATTCTATAGATAAAACAGGAGAAAACCGATTTGTTTGGGGAACAGAGTTAGAGGCTTATCATCTCTCTGAAAAAATGATTGATACTTATGCTCGTTCGGGTCGGATTGAACAGAAAAAAACACAGCGTATTTTAGAATTTGCTTTGGGACGTCTAGCTTTAGATTACAAAGAAGCCCGTACTAAGCCACTTGTTGTTCAGCTGGTATTGGGCGTACCGATTACAGATCTGCATGAAGAGAGTAGAACAATTCAAATTTTGAAAGAGTTGATGATTGGACGACACTATATTCGGGTGGATGGGGAAGAGTTAATCATTGAAATTCCTTCTGAGGACTCTATCTTGGTTATTCCTCAATACATGGGAACTGCGTTTGAATTGGCTTATGATGAAGGAATGCATCCTGTAGATGAATATGTCAACGGACGTATGGGTGTTTTAGATATCGGGGGCGGCACTATACTGATTAATACATCAAATCGCCTGAACCCAGCACCAATGGGGGCTGAACGCTTTGAGGGGATTCAGACATTAATTAAAATAATTGCTGGAAAAATTAATTCAACGAAGCTGTTTACGATTGAGCAACTTCTTCGTGAGGGAAGCTCTAGTGGAACTTATATTTATCGCCCAAATCGTAATGTCTCCGATTCAAAAGATATCTCCTTTATTGTAAAAAAATCAATAGAGGATTATACCCGATTTACTGTAGCCCCTTTGGTAACAGAAAATTTCCCTGATATTGAAGACATTGACTTCATTATCATGACTGGGGGCGGGGCAAATATTGTAGATAAAACGGCTCTACTGGATGAAATTGGTCAGGAATACTTTAATCGTTTGATTTTTATTGAAGCTTCCGAGTTAGCGAATGTTCGAGGATTTTATAAATATGCTTTTCTCATTTGGAATGGCTCAAGAGAGGTTCGAGAACCAGAGAAAATGGAAGAAGTGAGAACAATTTCTAGCGTGTCTACTGCTGAAGAAACTCCTCACCCAGTCTATTCTGAGCAATTAAAACAAGTGCAAACAAAGTTAAATCGCTTAAGAGAAGAAATTGAACAAGAGATTTAGTTGCTATGGATGATAAATTAGTTGAGGAATCAAAGGATAATTCTATGCCTGCAAGAATTGAAACTGAGCGAGAAAGCTTATTAATGGAAGTAAAAAAGGTTACTTTAAACTTTAATAAAGTTTTTGCTCAACAACTTGCTAGGAAGAACGGGGATTATACTTCTTTGCAGGAGGGCTTGGCGCAACTTGAAAAAGAATATCTGCTTTCAACAGAGGCAGTAATCGCTAATACTAGGGTGTTAGATAAAATTGAGAAAGAGAATGCTCTTTTAAAGGCAACGAATAAAGGATTAGAGTCGAAAATCGCTGTAAATACTCAAAATTTTGCTAAAAATAAGCAAGAAACGGAGCTTGAGCTTAAACGACTGTCAGAAGAAAAAGCAGTGTTAGCCAATAATTTCAAAAAGGTAAAAGAAGAAACAAGCGTAAAAACGACAGTGGTATCCGCGCTTGAGCGAGAAATCCAAAAATTAAAACAGGACAGAAAAAAACAAGAGCAGGTTTTAGAGCAACTCATAAGAGAAAAAATTCAAATTGAGAAAGAATATGATCGTCTTACAGAGTCAGCGCTGGAAGAGAAAGCACAGCTTGCGGATTTGTTTCGTCATGCAAAAAGAATGAAGGCAGCGAGAAGAACGCCCTAAGCATGTGAAGGGAGTAAAAGAATAAATAGATGAGGAGTGAGGTATTGAGGAAAAATAAGAATGTTCTAAAATCTAGAGGCTTATTTTACTGGCTATTGATTGTTGCTCTCTTTTTGAAAGTCATTTATATCTATCTGGAAATAAAAAGTATTTTTTACTTGGACTATGTGCTACAAGGCTTTGTGCTAACAATTTTAACTCCTGCATTATTTACTGCAATATTGATGGGATTTGCTTCATTTATCCGTAAACAATGGCTTTACTACTGTATTTCTACGGGTATTAGCCTGATTGGAAGTAGCTTGCTCTTTATGGGGTTAATGTATTATCGGCTTCAGACACATTTTATCTTTTTTCCGAGAAAGATTGCGACTGCGGGTAGCGTGAGTGAGGGACAACACAATTTTTTCGTGATGCTTCATGTTGGAGATTTTATTTTTGTTTTTGATTTTGTTATTGTCCTCTTTGTCTTTTTAGGTTTACTTATTTTTAGTGGACGGAGCGGAAGTCAGCTAAAGGTTGAAGCAAGGGCGACACTGGAAGGCTATCAAAAAATGACCTCTTCCTTGCATTTGGCGTTAAATCAAGCAAAGAAGGAGCTCGGCCATCAAAAAACACTTCTTAGTCAGCTAAAAGAGGAAAATGAACACTTAAAAGATCATAATGTGAAGCTATTACAGAAAAAAGCGCTTCTTCAAGAAAAATGTAGTAATAGTCAACCAGGACTCCAAAAAGAACTGGTCTACCTGAAAGCTGAAACTACTAATCTTAGTGAAGGAATGAAAAAGTGGCAGGTGAGAATAAAACAACTTGAACAAATGGAGGTTCAAAAAAGGGCAGCACTAAGGGAATATAGAGAAAATTACGTCACTATCGCTGAAAAAATCGAACGTTGGTCAGAAGAAAAGAAGAAGAGTGAGTATGCTCTGGACTTTGCGGAGAAAAATCAGTTTGAAGCACTGGCTCGACTTGAGCAAGCAAAAGAAATTGCTCAAAGCGTTTATGAGGAAATGTTGTCCGACTCAGTGAAGTAGAAAAGTTGAGAAGGCTGTGTTGATCAGGAGAGGGCGTTAGAAAGGATAGTTATGAGTGGAACTATAATGGAACAAACAGAAGTTAATGAACGAATAAAGAATTTTAAAGCAGAGATGCGTCGTTATAGAATTCCTATCTTGAAGCTTTCAGAAGAGATAGGTTATCCAGCAGCATTATTATCGGATATTTTATTCTTGAGAAAGAAACCAGATATTATGTTGTTAAGGAAGATAGAGGAAGCTTTGAAGGGTTCCATTCAGGATAAGGAGGAGGTCAGAACGGCTAAACCGAGAGGGGCTGGCTCGACCTTACCTTTGGAAACGTTGAGTCAATCCTATCCTTCTTTAAGTTGTGCACATCCTGAGCTTTTGAATGAACTGGGCGGGAAGATTAAGGGGATAAGAACTCGCCTTAATCTCTCGGAGGTTGCGTTTGGAGTGGCCTTATCGCCCGTTGTTTCTCCTCGATTTATCAGAGAGATAGAGGGGAATCAATTTGTCCCTTCGTTGGAACACCTTATCCAGATTGCGGATTTGGGAGAGGTGACTTTAGATTGGTTGTTAAGGGGGTAGGCGGGAGACCACGGGGAAGTGAAACATGATGAAGGTTTAGCGTGGAAATATGTTGTGAAATTATTTTTTTCTATTCTTTATTTATGTCAGATATTTAAATCTTTTTGAATACTGAAGATTTTATTTTAAAATAAATATAAGATTTGTATTAAATAAAACTCATTTTTGACAATTGTTAATTTTAAATTTTGTGATTATATTGTAAAAGGGTTTGAATCAAAAGAGATAGAGAGTCAGATAATAATTAAAAAATTAGACTTGACAGTATGTATCATGAGAAGAGGAGTGTATGATTTATAAAAAGTATGGAGAGGTATTTAAAACTATACGTCAACAACATAGGTTTGCTCTGTCATATTTTGAATCAGTTGGTATTTCAAAGGGAATGCTCTCACGATTTGAAAATGGTAAATCAATGTTATCTTTCGACAAATTAATTTTGGCACTCCAAGAAATGAATATGTCTCTTCAAACTTTTTTAGTGTTTCTTAATAATAAAGTTCCAGATTATGTCGAAACAAAGTTTAGAGCCATTGACACGGCATATTGGAATGGAAATACAAAAAAATTGAAAGAGATATATGAAGAACACATCCAATATTATAATCCCAAAGAAGGAAATTTCGGGATAGAAAATTATGCTATTGCACTTTCTGCAAAAGCCCATTTTTCACCCTTAAAAGACGATGAACTAGAGGAAATTGGAAGTTATTTAGAAAGAGTGATTGTATGGAGTTTATATGAACTAAACATATTACTTAACTCAGTAGAACAATTACCCCTTGAATTGCTGTTTAAATTGATAAAAAAGTTGATACATGATGAAGAGTATCAGTACATATGGACTAATGCAGAATTCAGATTATTGATTGTACGAGTTGTATTTCGAACAAGTTTAAGATATATAGAAGTAAACATGAAGAACAACTCTCAAAGTATAATTGAGCAAAGTAGGGTACTAATTCCAGAAGATGATTTTACGTGTGCAATTTTGATAAGATTTGCAGAAGGGTATTGGTTTTATGAGTATGGTAATGAAATTCTAGGAAATAAAATCATGAAGCAAGTCATTAAAATACTGGAAGATATTGATGCTGTTCATTATCGAAATTTTTTCATTAGATATCTTCGAAAAATTAGAAAATTAGAGAATTAAGTAAAAAAGGAGGTATTAAAAAAGGTTACTTGAGTGTTGACAAGAGAAGGAGGAATGATTGTTCCTGTTTGCTTTGGTAGATATATTTATAATCAATTTCTTTTTGTTGGAAAAAATTTAAATTTTTTCCAACAAAAACTAACAGATGAACTATTAAAAGTTAAAAAATGGAAATAGTTTTATATCTTGAATAATTAATTGCTAAACAGATATCAGACAATGTGGAGAGGGGGTGTCATTAAAGATATGGAAGTTTTCAAAGTAAAATTAATGCCTTATATGCTATGATACATTTTTGTTACTGGATTATATGAAATCACAAAATCTTAGAAGAGGGATGCTATGCAATTGAGAAATAGCTCAACAATGGCAAGGCACATCAGTAATGAAAAAACATTTGTTACGCTTACTTACATGAAGAATTAAAAATCATTTTATTTTTGATAGATTCTTTATCGTTTTTATGTTAGAATATAACTCATATTGAGTTTAAACAACTCAAAAATATAATCTTATTTATACCTAGAATATGGCTGGGCGTTTCTACCTCGTACCGTAAATGCGAGACAATAAGAGAACTCAATTTTTTAATTAAATTTGATTCTTTTTTGCATGTTTGAAACGCTCTATTAGCTGATAGGGTGTTTTTTATTTTTTGAAAATTCATCTTATTTTCAATGTTCCGAGTCAATTTTAATTCTGATAAAGTTTGTATGAAACAGATGGTTTTAGAAATAAAAATTCTCAGCTGATGTAGGTTGTATGAGGTATAAATGTAAAATAATATAGTCGCAGTCCACTGGATTTGATGATATATTCATTTAGAAGTGGCTAAGTACAAGGGGGAGATAATGAAATTATTAGAAGACCGCATTCATTTAGAGGGTCATGTATTGGGGAATGATATTCTTAAAGTTGATCGTTTTTTGACCCATCAAGTTGATTACAAGTTAATGAAAGCAATCGGAAAAAGGTTTGCAGATGTATTTGCCAATTCAGGAGTAACAAAAGTTGTAACAATTGAAGCTAGCGGAATCGCTCCAGCAATCTATGTAGCAGAAGAACTTGATGTACCAATGGTTTTTGCTAAGAAAGCCAAAAATGTCACGATGAATGATGAGCTTTTAACTACAGAAGTTTATTCATTTACTAAAAAAATGACTTCAACAGTACAGATTTCTAAAAAATTTATTGAAGAAGATGAGAAAGTTCTTATTATTGACGATTTTTTAGCTAATGGGCAAGCGGCCTTAGGCTTGATAAAACTCATGGAGCAAGCTAATTCAGAAGTTGTTGGATTAGGAATGGTCATCGAAAAATCTTTTCAAGACGGACGTAAACAGCTTCTTGATAAGGGGCTGAAGTTAGTTAGTCTTGCTCGTATTGAGAAATTCGAAAATGATGAAGTAGTTTTTGCTAAAGCAGATGACTCATCATTCGACGAATAGCATGGATAATAATCTAGTTTTACTGTTGTAAAATCAGGTATGATCGAAACCACAAAGGGATAATCAAACAAATGTTTCAAAAAAATGAACAAAACAATTCTAAAGCCGCAGTATTAGGCCTTCAACATCTTTTGGCAATGTATTCAGGTTCTATTTTGGTTCCTATCATGATTGCAGGAGCTTTGCATTATTCTGCAGCTCAACTTACTTATCTTATTTCTACAGATATTTTCATGTGTGGTCTGGCCACTTTCCTGCAACTTCAGCTTCGTAAACAATTTGGTGTAGGGTTGCCAGTTGTTTTAGGCGTTGCTTTTCAGTCGGTTGCTCCGTTGATTATTATTGGGCATAATCATGGTCCTGGTGCTATGTTTGGATCACTGATGGTTTCTGGAATTTTTGTTATTTTGATTTCTGGCATATTTTCAAAGATTCGGAAATTATTTCCACCAATTGTTACTGGGTCGGTCATCACAACAATTGGCTTGAGCCTGATTCCTGTCGCTATTGGAAATATGGGAAATAATGTGGCAAAGCCAACAATGCAAAGCTTGATTCTTGCTGTTTTTACTATTATTGTTATCTTACTTATTAATATTTTTTCGACAGGTTTCATTCGTTCTATTGCGATTTTAATTGGGTTAGTGGCTGGTACATTACTTGCTTCAGCAATGGGATTAGTTGATGTCAACGCTGTTGCTCAAGCACCTTGGGCCCATCTACCCCAACCTTTCTTTTTTGCGGCTCCTAAATTTTATTTGGGAGATTGTTTAATGATGATGATTATTGCTGTTGTCTCACTTGTTGAATCAACTGGTGTTTATCTTGCATTAGCAGATATTACAGGGGAAAATCTTGATGAAAAGCGTCTTCGTAACGGATATCGTGCCGAAGGATTCGCAGTATTTTTGGGAGGTATTTTCAATACTTTTCCTTATACTGGATTTTCTCAAAATGTTGGCTTAGTTCAATTATCAGGAATAAAAACTCGTAAACCTCTTTACTTTACAGCAACGTTTTTAGTAATTCTTGGCTTAATTCCAAAGTTTGCAGCAATTGCCCAATTAATTCCTAATCCAGTATTAGGTGGCGCAATGCTTGTGATGTTTGGTATGGTTGCTACTCAAGGTGTGCGAATGCTTGGCAAGGTCAATTTTGATGGGAACCAAAATCTTCTTATTGCAGAGGTATCAGTGGCAATGGGTGTAGGTTTCAACTCAACTAATTTATTTTCCACTCTTCCGAATTTTATCCAACCGTTCGTATCAAATGGGATTGTAATGAGTACCGCTTCAGCGATTATCTTAAATCTTGTTTTTAATCATAAAAAATCAGAAACGTCTTCTTCAAAAATACAGAAAGAAGTTAAACTTGCAAAATAAAAATTCTGTCAGTACTGACAGAATTTTTTTATTTATTTGCTTTACTGATAGTTATTTTAACTTATCTTTTTCATACGTGTGGACGAGTTCCAAACCACGGAAAGCCTGCTGTCTTAGCGCTTCATAGACAATCATGCAGGCACAATTTGATAAGTTCAAAGAACGGACATGTTCATCATTCATTGGAATTCGGATACATTCATCACGATGTTCATGCATAAATGCTTCTGGTAATCCTGTGTCCTCACGACCAAATAGAAAATAATGTTCAAGATTATCATCAGAATAATCAACATCGGAATAAACGTGTTCTGCAAATTTACTGACAAGATACAGTTGACTTCCGTCAGTAATAGAAGACATAAACGCTTCCAAACTTTCATGGTAAACAATATTTACCTTGTCCCAGTAATCTAAACCAGCTCGTTTTAAATGCTTGTCTGAAATTTCAAATCCAAATGGTTCAATCAAATGAAGCACTGTATTTGTGGCTGCACAAGTTCTTGCAATATTACCTGTGTTAAAATGAATACGAGGTTCAAAAAGAGCAATATGATTCATAAAGTTACGCTTTCTCATAGTTTGTCAGTACTGACAGAAATTTTTATTACAAAAATAAAAAAACTAGGCCCCTCGGAGTCAATCTCAGCAAGAGGTCTAGTTGGGGGACTAATTTGCTTTAATCATAACAGGCAAGATTGAAACAAATTAATATGTCTATTATGATAACATTTATCTTTTAATTTGTAAAGAAAAAACACATGTTTTTAACAAAAAAGGTATCTATTCGTCAGCAAAAAATACTAGTGAATTAAAATAAAAACTAATATTATAATTTTATACACTTAGCATTATATTCAGCGAAAATAGCAAATTTTTGCTATAATGATAGGAGCGAATTTTTAGAGAAAGGGTGTGCTATGATTATTGGAATATGGGCAGAAGACGAACACGGTCTCATTGGAAAAGAAGAAAAAATGCCTTGGCATTTACCCGCAGAGCAGCAACATTTTAAAGAGACTACGATGGGACAGGTTATCCTGATGGGGCGTAAAACCTTTGATGGTATGAAAAAGCGTGTTTTACCAGGTCGGATTAGTATCGTTCTTACTCGCGACAAAAGCTATGTATCAGAAAATCCAAATGTAATCATCATGCACAGTAAAGAAGAAGTTCTCAAGTGGTATAAAGCACAAAATAAATCTTTATTTATTACTGGCGGAGCGGAAATTTTAAAACTCTTTGAATTAGACCTTGAACAGCTCTATCGTACAATTGTCCAAGGTGTATTTGAGGGTGATGCTTACTTTCCGAACAGTTTTGATTTTAGCAAATTTACTGAAATATCAAAGAAAATGTATGAGAAAGATGCAAAAAATCCCTATGACTTTATAATCAAAAAATATGAAAAAGTAAATTAAGAGCAATTAATCTAAAATTTACTCTTAAAACAATGTTATGCGACTTTGGGAAAAATATCAGATACATCACAAAGTTTCATAATAGCGCCAATATATCATCACTTCTTGCGATAAATTGGCTATAGTATAAAAAAGTGAGCTCAAATATGACAAAATCAATCTTTGGACTCTTCACAGCTATCCTCTGTTGGATCTGTGTCGTCATTTCCATCCAATGTTTTAGAAAAAAGCGCTGGGGGCTAGGAACACTCTTTCTCCTTAATGCTTTCACTAATTTAGTGAATTCTATCCATGCTTTTTTTGGGACTCTATTTTAAGAAATAGGAATTCCATACTAATATTATTTTACTTTACTGGAAAGTATAACAAACAGCTATAGAAACGAATAACACCATGCCAAATACACAAACTCCAAATATTTATTGTTCATTTTGTGGGAAAAACCAAGATGATGTAAAAAAGATGATTGCAGGCTCAGATGTTTATATCTGCAATGAATGTATTGAGTTATCAACACGTATTCTGGAAGAAGAAACACGTGAAGAACTTGCCTCTGAAATGCTTGAAGTTAAAACACCGCAGCAAATGCTGGAACAATTGAACGCATACGTCATCGGACAAGAACGAGCAAAACGTGCGCTTGCTGTAGCCGTATATAATCATTACAAACGAATTAACTTTGCAGGCAGTAAAGAGAATGATGACATTGAACTCCAAAAGTCAAATATTCTTCTTATTGGCCCTACAGGTTCAGGTAAAACCTTTCTTGCCCAAACATTAGCAAAATCACTCAACGTACCTTTTGCTATCGCAGATGCAACAAGCCTAACTGAAGCAGGCTATGTTGGAGAAGATGTAGAAAATATTCTACTAAAACTTCTCCAAGCTAGCGATTTCAATATTGAACGCGCTCAACGAGGAATTATTTATATTGATGAAATCGATAAAATTGCCAAAAAATCAGAAAATGTTTCCATAACGCGCGATGTATCAGGGGAAGGGGTACAACAGGCTCTTTTGAAAATCATTGAAGGGACTGTCGCAAGTGTCCCCCCACAAGGTGGACGCAAGCACCCTAACCAAGAAATGATTCAAATTGATACTAAAAATATTCTCTTCATCGTAGGTGGAGCTTTTGATGGTATTGAAGAAATCGTTAAACAAAGACTAGGTGAAAAAATTATTGGTTTTGGGGCAAATAATAAGAAACTCGACGAAGGAGATTCTTATATGCAGGAAATTATAGCAGAGGATATCCAAAAATTTGGACTAATTCCAGAATTTATTGGACGTCTTCCTATTGTTGCAGCTCTGGAGCGTTTGACAGAAGATGATTTAATTCGTATTTTAACTGAGCCAAAGAACGCTTTGATTAAACAATACAAACGATTGTTGTCCTTTGATGATGTCAAGTTAAAATTTGAAGAAGATGCGCTTCGTGCGATTGCTCAAAAAGCGATAGAACGTAAAACTGGAGCACGTGGTTTACGTTCTATTATTGAAGAAGTAATGATGGATGTTATGTTTGAAGTTCCAAGCCATGAGGATATTAAAAAGGTAGTCATCAATCAAGCAGTCGTTGAAGGAACACAAGAACCTAAAATGATAAGAGAAACTGGTGAATAATGGCGATTAATACAAATAACCTAAAACTAACAATCTCTGCTGCTTCGAAAAAGCAATATCCAGAAAATGATTGGCCTGAAATAGCTCTTGCAGGTCGTTCCAATGTGGGAAAATCAAGTTTTATCAATACATTACTTAACCGTAAAAATTTTGCCAGGACTTCTGGACAACCAGGTAAAACACAGCTTTTAAATTTTTACAATATTGACGACCAAGTTCATTTTGTCGATGTTCCAGGATATGGCTATGCTAGAGTATCTAAAAAAGAGCGTGAAAAATGGGGCAAAATGATTGAAGAATATTTGACAACTCGTGAAAATCTTCGTGCGGTAGTGAGTCTTGTTGATATTCGACATGAACCGTCTGAAGATGATATTATGATGTATGAATTTTTGAAATATTACCATATTCCCGTTATACTGGTTGCGACAAAAGCCGATAAAATCCCTCGTGGAAAATGGAATAAGCATGAATCTGTCATAAAAAAATCGATCAAGTTTGATAGTACAGATGACTTCGTTATCTTTTCATCAGCCGATAAAACAGGGTTTGAGGAAGCTTGGCAAGCTATTTTAAAATATCTCTGAAAAAAATGCTATGAAGAGATTCATAGCATTTTCTGGCAATTAAATTAATATCATAACGAATTTTTAACTTGTGCAGTTTATGTTAAAATTTTTCAAAAATGAAAGATATGGGGTTAGAATGTATAAAATTAAAATAAATAATATGAAATTTAGAGCTCATATCGGGGTTCTCCCTGAAGAAAAAATTTTGGGTCAAAATCTTGAGATAGACATTATTGTAGAAACTAATTTTGATTTTTCAGGTAAGGATGAGCTAGCTGAAACTTTATCTTATGTTGATTTTTATGAACTTATTAAGAATATTATTAGTCAATCTAAAGCTGACTTGATTGAAAGTTTAGCATTTGATATTATCAAAAGTATCAAAGCGACAACATCAAAAATTACTGCGGTTGAAGTTCATCTTAGAAAATTGGCTGTTCCCATTGAGGGGATTTTTGATTCAGTTGAAATTGAGATGAGAGGTTAGAAAATAATATGGAGGTTTTATGCAAACTGTTTATTTAAGTTTAGGAAGCAATATTGGTGACCGTCAATACTATTTACATGAGGCATTAAGATTTTTGGGTGAGCATCCACAAGTTTTGCTTGAACATCATTCAAAATTTTATGAAACCTCTCCTGTTGGAGGAGTGGAACAGAATTCTTTCATCAATCTTGTGGCAAAAATTTCAACGTTGCTTTCTCCTAATGATTTGTTAGATTTTATTCATGAAATTGAAGAGAAATTAAATCGTGAGCGTAAAGTACATTGGGGGCCTCGAACGATAGATATAGATATCTTATTTTATGGGGAACAGCAAATCGATGAGCCACAGCTCACTATTCCACATCTAGAAGTTTTCAACCGTCTTTTTGTCCTCATCCCATTGTCAGAATTGACGGATAAAAGTTTTAAGTATAATGAAAAAATCAAAAATGCAATAAATCTTCTCAATAAGACTGAGCAGGAAGTAAAAGTGGTTGATGAGGAACAATCTCCACAAACTCGAATTGAGCGAGCTATCCGTGAAATTCTTTTTGCAGTTGGCGAGAATCCAGAACGGGAAGGACTGGTTGAAACACCAAAACGTGTGGCGAAGATGTATGAAGAGATTCTTTCATCTCAACGTTTGAACGAATTTGATGAATATAAGCTTTTTAAGATTGCCCCTAGTAAAGTAGACTCGATAGTAACGGTCAAAGATATTTCTTTTTATTCGATGTGTGAACATCATATGCTCCCGTTTTTTGGAAAAGCACATGTTGCTTATATTCCTAAAGATGGAAACATTATTGGACTTTCAAAAATTCCTAGACTAGTTAATTATGTTTCGCGAAAGTTATCTGTCCAAGAAAATATAACACGTGATATTGCAGAAATCCTTGAGAAAATTTTGGCTCCTAAAGGTGTAGCAGTAGTAGTTGAGGCGCAACATATGTGTGTCGAAATGCGTGGTGTTAAAAAAGAGAACGCTATTACTAGAACCTCTTATTTTCTTGGAGAGTTTAATGAGAGTGTCGAAAAAAGAATGGAATTCTTAGAAAGTTTATCTTAAAAATTTATGAAAATTATAGAATTAAATCAAGACCAGTTTTCTTTAAAAAATATCATGATACAATTTGAATGTGAAAGTTCTAAAAAAGCAGCTGAATTGATGAAAAGGTTACATAGAAATGGCAATAAAGTGCAGCTTACAGAGCGCTCTATTCTTGTAACTTTTGATATTTTTGAGCTTTCATTATTTGTAGAGTCATTACAGACGAGTTCTGATAAACAGGAACTTCAAAACATTCTACATCGCCATCAATTAATTTGGTCAGGAAATAATTTTAGTTTTGATTTGACTAAAAAGTCAATTGTTTATTCTATCTTGAACATTACACCAGATTCGTTTTATGATGGTGCCCCTGAAAATCTGACTTTAAGCCATATTTTAAAACGAGCGGAGTCAGACATTAATCATGGGGCTGCTGTTCTTGAATTGGGAGGTAAATCTTCTCGTCCAGGATATTCAGATATTACCCCAGAGGAAGAATGGCTGAGATTGGAAACTCCTTTGAAGGAAATTAGAAGAAACTTTCCTCAAGCTATCCTTGCTGTTGATACAGATGAAGCTTATGTTATGGAACGTGCTTTGGATATGGGAGTTGACATTATTAATGATATTGATGGTTTTGATACCGTTGATAAACTTAAAGTTGTCGAAAATTACCATCCTGCTGTGGTAGCAATGAATAATGGACGGGCTGGATTTTCTTATGCCGACAATGTTTATGAAGAGCTTTCTCAGTTTTTCTTGAAGAAATCAGGGGAACTTTCTCGACTGGGACTCAAAAGAGAGCAGATTTGTATTGATCCTGGTGTTGGATTTTTTACTGGACCATCTGGTTCAGATAGTGTTCAACGCATTAATACAACTGAGATTCTAACACGTTTAGGTTTACCTGTCATGATTGCTATCTCAAGAAAATCTTTTATGGGTAATATTTTTGGTGTGGATGTGGATGAACGTTTATTTTCTACTTTAATGTTTGAAGCAAAAATGATGTTAGAAGGTGGCAGGATTTTACGGGTACACGATGTAGCGGAAACAAAACGTTTAATTGATGCTGTGGAACTTTATAAAACTTTTTGATGAATAAGGAAAAATTAATTTCACCTCTTAAGAAGCTACGAGAGTTTGAAGATACAAAAAAAATAGATGAAATTATCGAATTATTAAGAGCGGCACACGGAGAGCTTCGAGGAAGAAAAAATCCTGACTTGCAACTTTCTGCGAGTAGCCTTGTTTTTCAAGCTGAGCAATTATATTTTATTGAGCATCCTTATCAAAAAGAGCTTTTGCTTCCAGCTGGACACGTAGAACTAGGCGAATTTCCGCTAGAGACAGCAGTCCGTGAATTTCATGAAGAAACAGGATTTTATGCTGAAATGGATGGTATTCTCGTTGATGTTAATCTTATTAAAATACCATTCAATGAAATAAAAAATGAAAAAGCTCATTTGCATATTGATTTTAGATATCTTTTGAAGAAAAGTATTAAACAAGCAAGTAGAGCGGAGTTACCAGTATTTCTACTTGCTCAGCAAGATGCTCCAGAAGAATTTAGAAAGTATTATCAATATAGTAAAATGGACTTGTCTTGATGAAATCAAGACTAAATTCGAAGCTTGCTATTCCGACTAGGTGCTTTGCCATTTGCTCTTGCTGCTTTAGCAGCTAGCTTCGCATGACCATTGACTGTAAGGCACTAAAGTGCCAACGCCAAATGGCAATCAAATGGACAGCGTAGCAACGAAGTTGCGTAGACCGTTCGTAGAACGGCGTGCGAAGCACGTAGCACCATAGCGAACCATTTCGCCTTGCTGCTTTAGCAGCTTAGAGCGAATGGATACCTGTGGTGGATGGACAGCGGAGCAAAGCGGAGATAGCACGCACTTGCTTTGATAAAAATGAATAGAAAACCCTATTTTCAGTATGCACGGGTGTTTTACAACTTAGAGGATTAAAATGATTGTTGAAGAAGCAGTGGAATGGATTCATTCCCGTTTGAAATTTAATATTCGACCAGGTTTAAGTAGGGTTGCGGCATTACTCAAACTCCTTGGAAATCCTGAAAATGAATTATCAATGATTCATATTGCAGGAACTAATGGGAAAGGATCTACGGTTGCATTTACGCGCTCTATTTTCATGCAAGCAGGATTTAAAGTCGCGTCTTTTACTAGCCCTTTTATAGAAACTTTTGGTGAGCGGATGAGCATAAATGCCCAACCTATCCCTGATGATAAATTAGTTTATTATGTGAAGTTGATTAAGCCATTGGTGGAGCAATTAGATGCTGATGAGCAACTGTCTGGAATTACAGAGTTTGAAATTATTACAGCAATGGCCTTTAGATACTTTGCTGATGAGAGTGTAGATATTGCAGTTATTGAAGTCGGTTTGGGTGGCTTGTTAGATAGTACAAATGTGATTACACCTGTGGTTTCTGGTATCACGACGATTGGGTTAGACCATATTGATATTCTAGGTTCAACTTTAGAAGAGATTGCTGCGCAAAAAGCAGGAATCATCAAACCTGGTATTCCTGTAGTTACTGGTAATATCGTTCATGAAGCTTTACAGGTTATTTTAGAAACGGCTAGGAAAAATGTTGCTAGACTTTATCAGTTTAAATATGACTATCGAGTGGAATTAGAAAAAAATGAGCATTTTGATTTCTGTTCGGCAGGACAGATTATTGAGGATATTGAAAAATCGTTGACTGGTTTACATCAGGTTGAGAACGCGGCGATGGCAATTGAATTATCACTTGTTTATGCTGATAAAGTGGGAATTTCGTTAACGGTGCAACAAATCAGAGAAGGAATAAAGAAGGCATATTGGCCTGCTCGTATGGAAAAATTAGGCGAAAAGCCTCTTGTTTTGCTAGATGGTGCGCATAACGTCCATGCAATGGAACGGTTGTTACAAAATTTGAAAACTGAATTTTGTGGTAAGAAGATTACCATTATCTTTTCTGCAATTAATACAAAGGATATTGCACAAATGGTTAAGATGCTTCAAACGGTTGAAAATTCTCGGTTAATTTTGACGACTTTTGATTATCCAAAGGCACTACATTTAGAAGATTTTCGCTATCTTGAGGATGATGATGTGGAATTGGCTCCAAGCTGGCAACTTGCTTTGGTGAGAATGAAAAAGATGTTAAAAGAGGATGAGGTGCTGCTTATTACAGGTTCTCTCTACTTTTCATCACAAGTGCGAGAATTTTTATTGAATGGATAACTTTGAATGGCATAAAATTTGAATTTTGAGCTATAATATATTAGGCTGACTTTAACTAAGCAAGTGTCTGCTAAATCCCCCACCTCTTTTAGGTGGAGGGATAAGCAGCACTAAGCTTTGCTTTCGTTCTACTAACATCAGTGGGAGAGAAAGAATCTCACTGATGAAGTAATCACTTCAATGAGATGAGTGAGTCAGTAAAATGATTTTTGAATAAGGATAAAATATGATTCTTGTATCTTTTGTTTTCAAGAGATTGATTTTTCATTTAATGAATCATAAGAGGAGGAAAATAGAATTTTGATCGTATTAGCAGGTACTATTGGAGCGGGTAAATCAAGTCTTGCAAAGGCTTTGGGAGAACATTTACAAACGGATGTTTTCTATGAAGCGGTTGATAATAATCCTGTGCTTGACCTTTACTACCAAGACCCTAAAAAGTATGCTTTTTTGTTGCAAATTTACTTTTTAAATAAGCGATTTGAATCAATTAAAATGGCTTATCGTGAGGATAATAATGTTCTGGATCGTTCGATTTTTGAAGATGAGTTATTTTTGACTTTGAATTATAAAAACGGAAATGTGACGAAGACAGAGCTTGATATTTATAAAGAATTGCTTGCCAATATGCTTGAAGAGCTAGAGGGAATGCCTAAAAAACGTCCTGATTTGCTCGTTTATATTGACGTATCATTTGATACAATGCTGTCACGTATTTCGCAGCGAGGTCGTTCTTTTGAACAAATTGATGGACAACCTGCTTTGAAGGAATATTATCATCAAGTTCATGGAGAATATCCAGATTGGTTCAATCAATATGATGTATCTCCTAAATTACGAATTGATGGTGATCGAATTGATTTTGTGAATAATCCTAAAGATTTGGATGCTGTTTTATCTCAAATCGATAATGAGTTGAAAAAATTGGATTTACTATAATCTGTCAGTATACTGACAGATTTTTTTGCATGATTTATATGGTTGGTTAGTGCTAACTGCAACTAGTGTGCCTATTTTCAGACGTTTTAGCTTTAGCGGCTGGATAAAAGGTGTTTACATCAACGTGTGGAAATAGTGAGCGTGACAAAGGTAAATGGCTGTTATGATATTGTTTTTGTGTTATGAAATTAGAGGGCAATGTTAATTCATTGTTATCTTTTACAACAAATTAGTTATAGAATAATCAGTAAATTTATTGATAAAATGATATAATATTTAGAAATCTTATGTTTTATGGAGAAATGATATGACGATAAATATAGCATTACTAGGATTTGGAACAGTGGGGTCTGGACTTCCTGAACTACTTTTGGAAAATCAACAAAAATTGGAGATGATTTTAGAAAAAAAGATTGTGATTTCCAAGGTTTTATTGAGAAATCAAGAAGCGATTGAACAGGCAAGAGCAAATGGTTTTGATTATCCTTTTGTTTTGTCCATGAATGAAATTTTACAAGATGACAGTATTTCTATTGTCGTTGAGTTGATGGGACGTTTGGAGCCTGCGAGAACTTATATCTCACAAGCACTTTCTGCTGGAAAAAATGTAGTGACAGCAAACAAGGATTTACTTGCGATTCATGGGACAGAATTAAGAGCTTTGGCGAAAGAAAATCATGTTGCGCTATACTATGAGGCGGCTGTTGCCGGTGGTATTCCAATCTTGCGGACTCTTGCTAATTCATATGCTTCTGATAAAATTACTCGACTTTTAGGCGTTGTCAATGGAACGAGTAATTTCATGATGAGTAAAATGGTAGAAGAAGCATGGTCTTATGACGAAGCGTTGCAAGTGGCACAAGAATTGGGTTATGCTGAGTCAGATCCAACGAATGACGTGGATGGTATAGATGCTGGCTATAAATTAGCGATTTTGAGTGAATTTGCTTTTGGGATGTCGCTTTCGGCATCAGAGGTTCAACATAGTGGGATTCGTGAGATTGATAAGAGTGATGTAGAAATCGCGCAGCACTTAGGTTATGTCATTAAACTTGTAGGTGAAATTGTCGAAGTTGAATCAGGGATTTTTGCAGAAGTGAGCCCAACGTTCATTCCGAAAACTCATCCGCTTTCAAGTGTTAGTGGAGTGATGAATGCTGTATTCATTGAATCTTTAGGGATTGGTGAGTCAATGTTTTATGGTCCAGGTGCTGGGCAAAAGCCAACGATTACGAGTGTTTTAGCAGATATTATCCGAGTGGTAAAACGGATGAATGATGGAACGATTGGGAAAAGTTTCAATGAATATTCACGAAAAACAAAACTTGCCAGACCTGAGGATGTTAAAAATAAATATTATTTTTCAATTGAAACACCCGATTCTACAGGGCAATTTTTAAGATTAGTTAAAATTTTTACAAGTGAAGATGCTTCTTTTGAACAAGTATTACAGCAAAAAGGTGATGGTAAACGTGCCATTGTTGCTATTATTTGTCATTCGCTTAATCAAGTGCAGCTAAAAAATATACGGGAGAAATTAAATCGTGAAGTAGATTTTTCTCTACTTAATTCTTTCAAAGTGATTTATTAATAGACGTTGCTTTTTTGTCGAACTACGCTTTGAGACAAACTCTGCTTGCTTCATACGCAACCTTGACAGTGTCCTCTAGAAATACGAGAAAGTAGAGTGGTTTTTACATGGTTAAAATAGATAGGAAATTGAGATGAAAATTATTGTTCCAGCAACTTCAGCAAATTTGGGTGCCGGTTTTGATTCTATCGGGATTGCAGTAAATTTGTATCTTACTGTTGAGATTCTTGGTATTTCTAATTCTTGGTATATTGAACATGATTTAGGTGAAAATATTCCAACTGACGAACGAAATTTATTGCTGACAACTTTGACAGAAGTTCTGTCAGTAAAAAATGTTGTTTTATCAGAGAAATATCATTTAAAAATGACGTCTGAGATTCCACTAGCTCGAGGTTTAGGTTCTTCAAGTTCAGTAATCATTGCAGGTATCGAATTGGCAAATCAATTGGCGCAACTCAATCTGACGATTGATGAGAAGCTAGAACTTGCCACTCAGATTGAAGGTCATCCTGATAATGTGGCACCAGCACTTTTGGGAAATCTTGTCATTGCGACAACGAGTAATCATCATACTGATGTGGTATGTGCAGAATTTCCAGTCTGTAAACTTTTGGCTTTTGTGCCAAATTATGAATTGAAGACAACGGATAGTCGCAAGGTTCTACCTAAACAATTGAGCTATAAAGAAGCTGTAAGTGCAAGCTCAATTGCTAATGTGCTGACAGCAAATCTTTTGACAGGAGATTTATTGTCAGCAGGGAAAATAATGGAGCGTGACCGTTTTCATGAACCTTATCGTGCTAATCTTGTCCCAGAGTTAGATATTTTAAGAAAAATCGGAAGAGCATACGGTGCTTATGGTACTTATTTGAGCGGTGCTGGGCCGACAATCATGATGTTATGTGCTGACGAAGTTCTGTCAGTACTGACAGAACAAATTCATCAGGACAAGCAATTAACTGGACAGCTTTATTCACTTGAAATTGATAAAATGGGCTTAAAAACTGAACATTGAATTAAAAATCTGTATTCTTTTACAGATTTTTTTGATTATTTTATAAATAAAATGATATAATCATTAAAGGAAAAAGAATGAGAAGTACATCACTAACTTTTGTTCTATTCTGTTATATATACGGTTTCGCATTGTAATTTTTAAATGATTAAAAAGTAATAACAAATTATTTTATAATTATGAGCATTAAATGAGAAACTTTTGTCGTCCTCATAATTTTTTATCTCAGCACCTTCTATATTATCATTAGATTGAAATTTTGAAGTGATTACTTCATTGGCGGGGGATTCTTTCTCCCCCACCAATGTTAGGACACAACCTCACATCTCCGCTTCGCTTCGTTATCCATTCGCTCTATCTCCGCTTTCCTACGCTGTCGATTTCGCTAAGACCTTAAGGAAGTAGAACGAAAGCAGAGCTTAGTGCTGCTAAGTTAAATTTTGTATTGAGATAAAAAATTAGTCGCATATCATTTGTGCAAAAAGTTGTGCTAAATCACATCTTATTTAATTGAGTTCGGTGCGCTTGAAATTAGCGAAAATAGATAAATTCCAGAATCGTGCTTCCACACGAACCTGTAATTTCCTAATTTCAGGACGAGCGCCCCTCGCATCTTATTTAATTGAGTTCGGTGCGCTTGAAATTAGTGAAAATAGATAAAATGTTCCAATGGAATGTGTCCATCTCCATCTTTCCTATTTTTCAACCTTTCAGAGCAGTCGAACTCATATCTTAAAGGAGCTTACTAATGAATCAAACAAGTAAAGTCAAAGTAAGAAATCTGGTTATTGCTGCAATGCTTACTGCTCTGGGTATCTTAATCCCTGCAATAATGCCTGCAAAAATCATCATCGGCCCCGCTTCATTTACACTCGCGTCACACGTTCCTGTTATGGCTGCAATGTTTTTCAGCCCTGTGATGACAGCGTTTGTTGCCATTGGAACAACGATTGGATTCATGATTAGCACACCTGTACCAACGATTTGGTTGCGTGCTGCAATGCATATCATCGTAATGACGGCAGGTGCATATTTCTTGAAAAAACATCCAGAAATTATTCATCAGAAGGTCAAAATTCAAGTTTTTAATGTTATCCTAGGTATTTTTCATGCAGGGTTAGAAGCATTTATTGTCTATGTTTTCTATGCTTTTGGTTTTGCAACACTTGACCAACATGCGCTTTTCAACTTTTTACTATTGATCGGTTTTGGTGGATTAGTTCATAGTTTTATTGATTTCAATCTAGCTTTGGGTTTGTGTAATGTGCTGAGCAAAGCGTTCCCAATTGATGTTTTTGATCGAGCAAAACCATTTTTACTGAAAAATAAAATCAAGGCAAAAAGTTAAGCCATACTATAAAGAATGGGTCATAGCATAAGACAAATTGTCAATGTCGCAAGAAAATGATAAAATAATGCTATGTTAAAACAAATAGAATTTGAAAAAATTCCAGATTTACTGGTTAAATTTGATGAACCTCTGTCAAAATATACTTATACTAAAGTGGGAGGACCAGCCGATATTTTAGTCTTCCCTTCTAGCATTGAGGCTCTGACAACATTGCTACAACTGGCAAAGCAGATGAGCGTGCCAATCACTGTGCTTGGAAATGCTTCTAATCTCATTGTCCGAGATGGTGGAATTCGTGGAATCGTCATCTTACTTGAAAAGCTAAAACGCGTGAATGTTGCAGGTTTTACAATTGAGGCACAAGCTGGCAGTACGCTAAAAGAAGTCACTCAAATTGCACAACAAAATGCACTTTCAGGCTTTGAGTTTGCTTGTGGTATTCCTGGCTCAATCGGTGGTGCAGTATTTATGAATGCTGGTGCTTATGGTGGTGAAATTTCACAAGTTCTTGTCAGCTGCAAAGTGATTGATATTGACGGAAATCTGTCAGTGCTGACAGCTGATGAAATGAAGTTCGGTTATCGTCATTCGATTATTCGAGATGAAAATCTCATTGTGCTTTCTGCCAAGTTTGAACTTCAAGCAGGAGACCCTATTCAGATACAAAATGAGATGAATCGTTTGAATTTCCTTCGTGAAAGCAAACAACCGCTTGAATATCCAAGCTGTGGTTCTGTTTTTAAACGACCAGAAGGACATTTTGCCGGTCAATTGATTCAAGAAGCTAAGTTGCAAGGAATACGTATAGGGGGTGTAGAAGTCAGCACAAAACACGCTGGCTTCATGGTAAATGTAAACTCTGGCACAGCAACAGACTACGAGCAATTGATTGCAGATGTGATTGAAAAAGTTCATGCTCATTCAGGAATTATACTTGAGCCAGAAGTACGTATTATTGGGGAAAAATAAGTTCATCAAAGCAGTGCGTGCTAATACCCCTACCTCTTAGGTAGGGAAAAGCAGCACTATGCTTCGAATTTCGTTCGACTAAATTCAGTGGTGAGTTGCCCTTTTATCAGTCGCTTCAGCGACTAGAGAAAATGGACAAATGTTTTACGAAACTCCCACTGAATAAGTCTTGACTTCATTTTTCAACTTGATAAATTATAAATTTTAAGCTATAATTAATTCTGTTCTGTGTAAACAGAAGATTTGACCGCTCATAAAACTTTGTCAGTTCAATACAATTAAAACGGGTATTGAATCAGCGAATGACAGAGTTGTCAGTATACTGACAGAAATAAAATTTACTGACACAATAGTCTGTCAGTAAATTTGAGCCAAGGCCAGACGGACAGCCGGGTCAAAAGCCGAAATTGGCGACTTTTGTTGCCTTATTGATTAACTGTAAACTCAGTTATGAGGATGAAAAGCCTCACCCAAGAAAAACACGCTTGTGCGCATCAATAAAGTATTTCAGGTTCTTCTGCAAAACAGATTCTACTCGGAATTTATGCCTTTTTGGCTATTAAATATTGAATGTTAACCAAGTGTGTATTGCACTTGGTTTTTATTATTTTCAAAGGAATATTTAATAAAATGACAAAAAACATCATCGAATTTAAAGAAGTCACAAAGACTTATGCAGATAGTAATACTACCGTGCTAAAAAACGTTTCTTTTGAGATTGAAGAAGGTAAATTCTACACTCTTTTGGGTGCATCTGGTTCTGGAAAATCAACCATCCTCAATATTATTGCAGGACTTTTGGATGCTACTTCCGGTGACATCATTCTTGATGGTAAACGAATCAACGATTTGCCAGCGAACAAACGAGATGTTCATACAATATTCCAAAGTTATGCGCTCTTCCCAAATATGAATGTTTTTGACAATGTTGCTTTTGCACTCAAAATAAAAAGTGTAGATAAAAAAGAAATTGCGACACGTGTTTCGCAAGCTCTTAAAATGGTACGACTAGAAGGCTACGAAAATCGTTCTATTGCAAAACTCTCTGGTGGTCAAAAACAACGTGTCGCCATTGCACGCGCTATTATCGACCGTCCCAAAGTTCTCTTGCTTGATGAAAGCTTGTCAGCACTTGACATGAAGCTCAGAAAAGATATGCAATATGAACTGCGAGAACTTCAGCAATCTTTAGGCATTACCTTCATCTTCGTTACTCATGACCAAGAAGAAGCCCTCGCCATGTCAGATTGGATTTTTATCATGAATGAGGGAGAAATCGTCCAATCTGGTACACCAACGGATATTTATGATGAACCAATCAATCACTTCGTTGCAGATTTTATTGGAGAGTCCAACATCTTAAATGGTAAGATGATTAAAGACTACCTTGTTGAGTTTAACGGACAACAATTTGAAGCTGTTGATGGTGGGATGCGCAAAAATGAAGCGATTGAAGTCGTCATTCGTCCAGAAGACATCTGGTTTACTCTGCCAGACGAAGGTAAATTTAATGTCAAAGTTGATACACAGCTCTTCCGCGGTGTTCACTACGAAATTGTTGCCTATGATTCATTTGGCAATGAATGGCTTATCCATTCCACACACCGTGCCATTGTGGGTGAAACCGTTGGTGTTGATTTCGAACCTGAAGCAATCCATATCATGCGTCTCAACGAGACGGAAGAAGAATTTGATGCTCGTATTGAAGAATACGTAGAGGAAGAAGAACAAACGATTGGACTTGCCAATGCCGTTGAAGAGGAGAATGCCGAGGAAGAAGCAGCTATTCAAGAAGCTGTTAAAGAAGCATTAGAGAATACGATGGAACTCACAGAACTTGCTGAAACGGTCAATGAAATTCTACATAAGCAAGAAGCAGAAAATGAACAAGAACAAACAGGAAATAAGAACTCGCAAATCCCAAATGATGATAGAGTAGAAGACAGCGGGGTGTTGCCACGATGACCAAGCGTATCTACTCTATTCCTTATTTTCTCTGGATTTTCCTCTTTGTTATAGTTCCTCTTGTGATGCTATTTTGGCAGTCTTTGTTTGATTTGAATGGTCATTTTACTTTAGCAAACTATATCTTGTATTTCACGAGTGGAACTTATCTGATGATGACTTGGAATTCAGTCATTTATGCTTTGATCATCACTGTCGTAACACTAGTGATTAGTTATCCCGCTGCCTATGTATTGACAAAACTTAAAATGAAGCAATTTTGGTTGATGCTGATTATATTACCTACGTGGGTTAACCTTTTGCTTAAAGCTTATGCCTTCATTGGAATTTTTGGTAAATATGGCTCTGTTGATGGATTTTTGAGTTTTATTGGTCTTGGACGTCCGCAGCTTCTATTTACGGATGCAAGTTTCATTCTTGTTGCAAGCTATATTTCAATTCCATTCATGGTTTTACCTATTTTTAATGCACTTAATGACCTAGATGAAAATCTCGTAAAAGCTGGCAGTGATTTAGGAGCTTCAAAGTTACAAACCTTTACTCAGATTATTTGGCCGCTTTCGCTCAATGGGGTACGTGCTGGAGTTCAGGCTGTGTTTATTCCCAGTCTTTCACTCTTCATGTTAACACGTCTGATTGGTGGTAATAAAGTGATTACACTGGGTACAGCGGTAGAAGAGCATTTTTTGACAACGCAAAATTGGGGAATGGGTTCAACCATTGCTGTTGTCCTTGTTATTGCCATGTTGCTTGTCATGCGACTGACTAAAGAAAAAAGAATTCATACATCGTCTCCGTCAAAGAAGAAATGGAGTGCTAAATCAATAAAAGAAACGGAGGAAACTCATGCAAAATAAACGTCCTGTTGGAAAAATCTACCTTGCTTTTGTACTCGTCCTTTTGTATGCTCCCATTTTTTATCTTATTTTCTATGCTTTCAATGCCGGCGGTGATATGAGTAAATTTACAGGTTTTACATTAGATAATTTTAAAGAGTTGTTTGCGGACCAACGTTTAATTTTGATTGTTGTTCAGACTTTCTTTCTGGCTTTTTTAAGTTCGCTTATTGCTACCTTGATTGGAACATTTGGAGCAATGTATATTGTTAGACTAAAGGATAGAGGACGTGATGTTTTATTAGGTTTAAACAATGTTTTGATGGTTTCACCAGATGTTGTTATTGGTGCCTCTTTCTTAATTCTCTTCACAATGATTGGAATGCAACTTGGTTTTGTTTCAGTCCTTTTAAGTCATATTGCCTTTTCTATTCCGATTGTCGTGTTAATGGTAATGCCACTCTATCAAGAAATGGACAAATCACTGGTTGATGCGGCTAATGATTTGGGGGCGACCCCTTCACAGACTTTGCGTGAAATTGTGCTTCCTTATTTGACACCAGGGATTATTGCAGGATTCTTCATGGCCTTTACTTACTCACTTGATGATTTTGCAGTTACATTCTTCGTAACTGGGAATGATTTTACAACTTTGTCTGTTGAAATCTATTCTCGTGCACGCGCAGGAATATCGTTAGAAATCAATGCTTTATCTGCGATTGTATTTCTCTTTTCAATTGTACTAGTAATAGGGTATTATTTTATTATGAGGGACTCTGATACGGTCGGAAAATCTCCGAATTTGACTTAAAAGATAGATTGGAGAATCAATTGAAAAAATTACTTTATTTCTTTTTGGGAATTGTGGCAATTACAGTGCTACTTGGTTTTGCAACCAATCGTATGAAAGCTGCAGATGGATTAAAAACAGCCAATAATAGTCTAACTATTTTTAACTGGGGCGAATATATTGATCCTGCTTTGATTACAAAGTTTGAAAAGCAAACAGGGTATAAAGTGAACTACATGACCTTTGACTCAAATGAGGCGATGTACGCGAAAGTGAAACAAGGCGGAACAGCTTATGATATTGTTGTGCCTTCTGACTATATGATTGAGAAAATGGCAAAAGAACATCTGCTCATGAAGCTTGACCATAAAAAAATCAACGGCTTGAATGATGACGACCCTAAGCTACTCAATCCTGCATTTGACCCTGACAACCAATATTCTGTGCCTTATTTTTGGGGAACTTTAGGGATTGTTTATAATGATAAAACAGTGAAAAATCCACCAAAAGTCTGGAATGATATTTGGTCACCTGCTTATAAAAACTCTATTTTGTTGACTGATAGTGTCCGTGATGTCATGGCAATGGTTTTGAGTAAACAAGGCTACTCGCTCAATACAACTAATAAAAAAGAACTTGATATTGCTTATCAAGATTTACTTAAATTAACACCGAATGTAAAAGCAATTTTAGGCGATGAAATCATGAATTATATGGTTAACAATGAGACGCCTATGGCAGTAGTCTACAGTGGGCAAGCAGCTGAAATGACTTCAGAGAACAGTCATTTGCATTATGTCATTCCAGAGCGAACAAATATTTGGTATGATAATCTGGCTATTCCTAAAACTGCTAAAAATGTTAAAGGAGCCTATGCCTTTATCAATTTTATGCAGGAGCCTAAAAATGCAGCTCAAAATGCGGAATGGGTGGGTTACTCTACACCAAATATGAAGGCTAAAGCCCTATTGCCAAAGGATGTGCGTAATGACAAAGAATTTTACCCTGATGAATCTGTCATTAAAGATGATGAAGCCTATAAAAATTTAAGTCCTTATTGGACAGGTTTTTACAATGATTTGTATTTGGAATTTAAGATGCATAAATAAAAAACTTAAGATACAACATTTTATTATAAAAATAGTGAATGAGTCCAATTTTATCAAGAGATAGTTGGACTTTTTTACTAATATATAAAAGTATAACATACTTAATTGTTGACAACGGGGTATAGGTATGATATACTTTTATTATGGAAGAAGAAAAAAAATACTATGAGACAAAGGCAAGTGAAAAAGAATATCTTGCCTGGTATAAAAGTCAGGACTGGAAAAGTTACGAGAAACCAGCCATGACGATTGATAATGTTATTTTTGGTTTTGATCCTAGTGATAATCAATTAAAAATTTTGTTAATTGAGCGTAAAGCACACCCTTTCAAAGGAAAGTTCGCTTTGGTAGGGGGATTTGTGGATGCTAGTGAATCTGCGAAAGAAGCAGCTTTACGTGAAACCAAAGAAGAAACAGGGGTTGAACTTACTCAGGATAATCAAATGTGGCAGATTGGAGCGTTTACTGACCCCAACCGTGATCCGCGACAATGGATAATCTCTGTTGCTCATGCGACTTTTCTATATCCTTTTGTGACTCCAATCGCTGGTGATGACGCAAGGAGTGCACGTTGGTTTACAATAAATAGGAATAAAGATGGAGAGTTGGAGTTTCTTCATCCCCAAGCGTACGTCTCTCTCGATGATTTAGCCTTTGACCATAAAGATATTATTTTAACTACTTTCAAACGCATCAAAGAAAGTTTAGATGTCACTCCTGATATTTTGCATGTTTTAGGAGAGGAATTTCTTTCCACGGATGCTTTAAAAGTTTTAAAGTACTTCGATGAAAAATTTGAAAGTTATTCGACGGGGAATTTTGTGAAGATTTATGTGAAAAATAATCCTATTCTTATGGATACAGGTCGATTTGGTAAAAAGCCTAAGAGTCCAGGAAGACCTAAAAAGATTTTAAGTTTTAGGAAATAAGAATGGCGAGTGCGCTGCGCTCGTTTCGTCTTTGAAACAATAAAAGTATAAAATACCTAAAAGGAGAAATGAATATTGGAAACTAAAAATATTAATAAACAAAAACTGAAAGGAAAACAGATTGGATTAACATTTGGAGCGTTTGCTCCACTTCATGTTGGACATCAGCAATTGATTTATAAGACTTTAATGAATAACGATGCTGGACTTGTCATTGTAACAGGCTATGATGGAGATAGAGGTGATAAAATAGGTCTTTCATTGGAGAAGCGTTTTCGTTATCTTCGTGAAGCTTATAATGATGAACTAAATCTACGCGTGGCCATGCTAAATGAAAATGGGATATCAGAATATCCAAAGGATTGGGAAGAGTGGAGCAAAGCTTTGATAACGATTGTTAAAGAAAGCATTGTAGAAGATTTTGAATCTGTCAACTTCACACTTTATGTGAGCGAAACTGAGTATATTGATGATTTTAAAAAACGTCTTCCGTCAAACTTTACTGTGGAAATGCAAGATCGACAAATGATTGAGATATCGGCCGCAGAGATTAGGGAAGATCCTATGAAACATTGGGACAAAATTAATCGTGCTTTTCGCCGTCATTTTACTAAAAAAGTATTGATTGCTGGCTCTGCGAGTACAGGAAAATCAACGCTAACTCGGCGTTTAGCACGCTCCATCAATGCGCCCTTTTCGGAGGAATATGCTAGATTTTATGAAGAAGAGGCGAATATTACTGATGAAGAACTGAAAGCAACCGATTATGCTAATTTTATATTGGGACAGAGTGCGGCAAATTATAAGGAAATTTGCAGTCCGTCAAATAATGGTATTACTTTCTTTGATACAGATGCAATTGTTACCCAGACTTATGCGGATCTTTATCTTTCAAAAGAAGAAAATGAGCGGCTGAAAGATTTATTTGATATTACAATTGCTAAAGAGAATTTTGATTTAATTTTGATTATCCCACCTATAACAGATTATGTAGATGATGGTTTTAGGAATATGGAGTGGCAAACAAGTCGGATGGAATATCACAATAAGCTGTTATGGTATTTCAAACAGTATGGTTTTGAGGATAAGATTGTTTTACTAGACAAACAAGGTAAAAACTCTCAGGAAGGATTTTATCTTCGTTACCAACAAGCGATTAAAGCAATAGAAGTCCGTTTAAATATAAAGATTGAACATTTAAAATAGAAAATTTTAGAGGAAAATACGATGAATACAAAATTAAAGATTTTATCTCAAGGAATGAGCAATAGCTTCAACCCTAAAGTGATAATAAAAGAGTTGACCACCCTCTCTATCAGAGATTATATCCTATTGGCAATTTTACTCTTTTCACAGATTATCGCTTATCTTTTTTCTGGAACTTTTGATATGATGAGTAATCTTATACTTATTGTTGAACTGTTTACCATTGTCAATTTGATTTTGGTCAATAGAGGTCGTTTGACAAATTATACTTTTGGATTAATTTCTACGATTTTTTGGTTTATTGTTGCTGCGCATGCACATCTTGTTGGAGATATGTTTTCCCAAAGCTATTATCTGGTGATGCAGTTTATTGGCATCTATGCTTGGCAAAAAGATTTATCTGAAACGCATGGAACAGAAGTCACTCCTAAAAAAATCACTATAGGTAAGGCACTTTTGGCTATTGGTGGTTTTGCGGTAATTTATGGTATTGTTCTTTTGACAAGCCATCATTTGGGAGGGCAACAAATCTTCTTGGATGCTACCTTGCTTCCTTTAGCGATTATTAGTCAACTTCTCATGACTTATGGTTATCGTAGTCAGTGGATTGGCTGGATTTTGATTGATGTGATTAATGTAACGATTTGGTTTAATACTTGGCAAAGTTCGGGAAATTCTTTTTTGGGAATGTTCATTCTTCAAATTGCAATGCTTGTTAATGCCTTTTATGGTGCGTATCTTTGGTTTACAAAGGATGCGATGCAAGAAGTGGAAGCTCAAAAGATATAAGAGGGCTTCTTATAACTTGGTCAGCACTGACAGAATTATTGTCAGTATACTGACCAAGTTTTTTGCTTTATTTTTTTATCTTGCAAAGCTCGTAAAATAGTGATACAATCTATTTGTAGAAATTTTAAACGGTTTCACAACGTTATCTCTTCGGTTGGGGATAGCGTTTTTTATCTAAAAGATTAGGAAAAAATAGATGTTAATAGAATTATTCGAAGCAAAAATCCCCGATTTTAACATGGAAATGATGGAGTTGACACAAATTCTCGCTGCATTTCAAAATGGTGATGAGCTAACGATGAAACGTTATAATTTGATGAATCAGCCAGAAGCATTTACTCGTTATCCGCAAGTCATGCAAATGTTGCAAAAAGAGGATACGCTCCCACTTACGCTTGTTGATGGAGAGATTGTGCTGATTGGTGAGTATCCAACAATTGATGATTTGACGGAAATTACAGGAATCAGTTTTCAAAACGTTGGCGGTTGTGGTGATAATTGTGAAAATTGTTCATGTGGTGGTCATTGATTGGTCGCAAATAAAAACATTACTGACAAATTTCTGTCAGCAATGTTTTTTGTTTGTCAGTACGGTACTAGACTTACTTTAAGACTGTAAGGTAAGAAATCTAGTCGAATAGTACTACAAGAATCAGCTATAAAAACATTGTTTTATTTACAAGTAAATAAGCGGCTCTGGGGCAGAAATTCAAAGGGCTTTATGTTATAATATGGACATGATAAATTTCAAAAAAAATGAAATATTTGAGGCGGATGTGATTGACTTAACTCACGAAGGACAGGGTGTAGTTAAGATTGAGCATTTTCCTTTTTTTGTAGATAACGCACTTCCTGGTGAGCGCATTATGATGCGTGTCTTAAAAGTCGGAAAATCTTTTGGTTTCGGACGTGTAGAGCAATTTTTAACACAAAGTGAGCATCGTGTGAGCGGTGTTAATTTGGATTATTTGCGGACAGGAATTGCTGATTTTGGTCATCTTTCGTACGAAGAACAACTTAAATTTAAACAAAAACAAGTCTGTCAGTTACTGACAAAAACAGCGCACAAAGAAAATTTTCCTGTCAGCAACGTTATTCCTGCTGACAGAACACTCGCTTATCGTAACAAAGCTCAAGTGCCCGTTCGCGATATTGATGGTCTTTTGACCACAGGATTTTTCAGAAAAAATTCACATACACTGATTCCAGTTGAAAATTTTTACATTCAAGCGCCTGAGATTGATGCTGTCATTTTATTTCTACGTGATGAATTTCGCAAGATTACTGTCAGCAGTTATGATGAAAAAACACGTCAGGGCTGGCTACGCAATATAGTCGTCAGAAAGGCGTATCATAGCTCTGAGATAATGATTACACTTGTCGTAACCGCTGACAAGTTACCAAAAGGGACTGACCGACTTCTGTCAGCACTGACAGAAAAATTTCCTAATATCAAATCTGTCCAACTTAATATAAATGCTGACACAGGCTCTTTCATTTTAGGCAAAAAATTCAAAGTGCTTTATGGTCAAGGATATATCACTGATACAATGCTTGGCAAAACTTTTCAGATTTCAGCGCCAGCTTTTTATCAGGTCAATACGGAACAAGCAGAAAAGCTGTATCAAATTGCCTATGATTTTGCTGACTTGAAAGCGACGGATGTTGTTATTGATGCTTATTCAGGGATTGGAACAATTGGGATTGGAATGGCAGATAAAGTCCACCAGATTTATGGAATGGAAGTGATTCCAGAAGCTGTGAGTGATGCAAAACATAATGCTAGACTCAACGATCTGAGCAATACTCATTATGAAGTAGGAACGGCAGAAGCAATTCTTCCAAAATGGCTCAAAGCGGGGATTAAACCCGATATTGTCTTTGTTGACCCACCTAGAAAAGGACTTGATGAAACTTTTATAAGAGCGGCTTCTGAGACTCAAGCACGAGCAATTATATATATTTCTTGTAACCCTGCCACCTTTGCACGTGATGTTGTTCGTCTTGAGGAACAAGGCTATCAATTAGACAAAGTTCAGCCTGTTGACCTCTTCCCGCAAACTCATCATATTGAACTAGTAGCAAATTTTATTAAAACAAGTGCGTGCTAGTATCAAAGGATAAAGCAGCACTATCTTCGCTGCGCTCCGCTATCCACTCTCGCTACGGCACAAAAAAAGTGCCTAGTCGAAGTCGCAACTCGCTACGTGCTTCGCACGCCGTTCTACGAACGGTCTCCGCAACTTCGTTGCTCCGCTGTCCTCTATATTCGTATGCAAGCACAGCTTGCAACGATAGAGGCAAAGCGATAAGGTGAAATGGCACGTTTTGAATTTCGCCCGACATAAGTTCAGCGAGATTTATCTCCCGCTAAACAAGTCTTGACTATATTAGAAAGTAATTCATGATTCGTATTACACAAATTAAACTTTCAATTGATGAGCCTGTGTCAAAAATTAAAGCGCTCATTTTGAAAAAACTCAAAATTTCTGAGCATGAACTCCTAAATTATCGAATTTATAAAGAATCCATTGATGCTAGACATCGTGGTGAAATTGATTTTATCTATACTGTTGATGTTGCTACTCAAAATGAGGGCAAAATATTGGCTAAAAAGCTAAAAAATGTTTCATTGGCTCCCAAGCTTGATTATAAAAATCCTGAGCATGGCATCAAAAAAATGCAACATCGTCCACTTGTTATTGGCTTTGGACCTGCTGGGATGTTTGCCGCCCTACTTTTAGCGCAAAATGGTTACAAACCCATTGTTTTAGAACGTGGAGAAGCAGTTGATGAACGTGTAAAATCCATCGACGAATTTTGGAAAAAAGGAAAATTAAATCCAAAATCTAATGTCCAGTTTGGCGAAGGGGGCGCAGGAACTTTTTCTGATGGAAAATTAACCAGCCGTGTGCGAGATTTACGTGGTCGTAAAGTCCTAGAAGAATTTGTCCTTGCTGGTGCGCCAGAAGATATTTTATATAAAGCGCATCCTCATGTCGGCACAGACTTACTCCGAGATATTGTCAAAAAAATCCGTGAACAAATTATTGCTCTTGGAGGAGAAGTTCATTTTGAAGCGCAGGTTGAGCAGTTCATCATTGAAAATCAAGCACTTAGCGCTGTGAAGCTTGTTGATGGAACAGTAATTAATGCTCATCAAGCCATATTAGCTATTGGACATTCGGCGCGTGATACTTTTTCAGAACTTTATGACAAAGGAATTCAAATCACAGCAAAACCTTTTGCCGTTGGTGTGCGCATTGAACATCCTCAAAAGCTAATTAATAAAGCACAATATAAAGAATTTGCCGAAAATAAAAGGCTGGGTGCTGCTGAATACCGCCTCACTTATAAATCTTCTTCTGGTCGCGGGGTCTATACTTTTTGTATGTGCCCAGGAGGTCTCGTTGTTCCTGCTGCTTCTGAAACAGGTCGATTAGTTACAAATGGAATGTCAGAACACGCGCGCAATCAAAAAAATGCAAATTCTGGACTGCTTGTTCAGGTTTTTCCAGAAGACTTTCCGACAACTCATCCTTTGGCTGGTGTAGAGTTTCAACGAAAATTAGAAGCGAAAGCTTTTGAACTGGGAGGTTCTTCTTATAAAGCGCCTGCCCAACTTGTTGGTGACTTTCTTGATGGTAAAGCTTCAACGGCTATGGGAACGGTGGAACCGAGTTACGCACTAGGAGTTACTCCTAGTGATTTGGAGCAACTTTTTCCAGAATATATCACTACTCCAATGAAAGAAGCAATTATTGGTTTAGATAAAAAATTACACGGCTTTGCTTTATCAGATGCTGTGTTGACTGGAGTAGAGTCACGTTCTTCCTCGCCTGTTCGTATCAATCGCGATGAAGAAAGTTTTCAATCTGTGTCCACCAAAGGAATTTATCCTTCTGGTGAAGGAGCAGGATTTGCAGGTGGCATTGTTTCGGCCGCAATTGATGGCTTAAAATGTGCAGAGGCACTCATTTCAGAATTTGTCCCTCCTGAAATCTAATACTGTTTAACTTTTCATCTAATAGTTTTACTACATAAAATTAAATGTGAACTAATATAAGCACGATTAATCTGTTGTGAAACCAATGACGGATTGACGTTGCATTCTAGCAGCATAGCTCTATGAATGCTCTCTGTGCTATCGTATCTCTGCATCTATAAAGTTCATATCTCAATGGAGGAATATTTTTTGGCACATAAACATCATGATTATGAAAGTGAATCCGAGCAATTTTATGATCATATTGCGAATAATTTTGACCACACTTTTGATGGTTTTTTAGCTCGTTTTTTTAAAAAATTTATCAAAAAGAATCTAGAATTTCCTGAGCAAAGTCGCATTTTAGATGTGGGTTGTGCGAATGGCACTCTTCTTGGTATGTTGAATGAAAAACACACTATTTTAGGAAATGGTTTAGATATCTCATCCGAAATGGTAAAAGTAGCGACAAAACTTCATCCAGAATTTACTTTTAAACGAGGAACTGCAGAGGAAATTCCATTTGAAAGTACATCGTTTGATTTACTCATTTGTTCGGCAAGTTTTCATCATTTTCCAAACCCTAAGCGCTTTTTGTCAGAAGCAAAACGTTTACTGGCAGCTGACGGACGTCTCGTCATTGCAGAAATTCATATTCCTGTTGTCACTAAAATTTACAATTGGCGACTGAATCGTTTTTCCACTGAGGGAGATGTGAAAGTTTATACTCCAAAAGAATTAGTAAAACTTTTTGAGAATAACGGCTGGAAAATCAATAGGAAGAAAATTTTCTTCCAAATTCAATATTATGAATTAGAAAAAATTCACTGACAGAACTGGACGATTATGTTTAACTTAGCAAGTGAGTGAGTGCTTTCGTTCTGCTAATATCGTTGGGGGCTTCTTTTTCCCCCAACGATGAAGTAGTCACTTCAAAATACTGACAAAAATCTGTCAGCAATTCAAAAGTTCATCAGTGATTTTTGTAAGCAATAACGCTATATCTAAACTATTGAAAAAACACATACTGCCCTACCACGCTGTCCGTTTGCTTAGCCAAGAGCAAACGACGAAACGACTGATAAAAGGGGAGATTAATTGCAGAACAACTAATAAAACGAGCAGTTATTCCAGTATAGAAAAAGAGAAATTTAGGAAGAATTATGGAACAAGAACAACATAGAAATATCAAAGCCTCTTGGTTTTTTAAGTGGTTTATCAATAATAAAATTGTTGCAGGACTATCTATTTTTTTACTCCTGCTATTAAATATATTTTTGCTTAACAAAGTTGGATTTCTGTTTAGACCTATTGGAGATTTCATCACGATTATCTCACTTCCTTTAGTTCTCGCAGCAGTATTCTATTATCTTCTCAATCCTATTGTTGATTTTTTTGAAAAACGGAAAATTCCACGTTTAGCAAGTATTGTCGTGCTTTTTGTGATTATTATTGCGCTAATTGTCTGGGGATTAATTGTAGCAATTCCCAACATTATTGATGGCGTAGAAAAATTTGCTTCTTCGGTGCCTCACTATGTCAACATTGCGCAAGATGAAGTTAATAATTTACTTCGTAATCCACGATTCAAACAGTTTCGCCCACAAGCAGACCAGTTTGCAGATTCTATCGGTAATCAGCTTATTGACTGGTCTAAAACATTTTCTGCAACAGCTGTAACTTCGCTGACAAGTATCATTGGAAAAACGACAAGTGTTTTGATTTCTCTAATTATTTTCCCATTTGTTCTCTTTTATCTCCTTCGAGATGGGAAAAACTTAAATCACTTTGTCACTCACCTTCTACCTAATAATTGGCGTAAAGATACTTCAAAAGTATTACACGAAATCAATAGTCAATTGTCAAACTATGTCCGCGGACAAATTTTGGTTGCGATTGTTGTAGCGATTATGTTTATGATTGGTCTACCTATCGTAGGTTTGCGCTATGCTATTCCACTTGCTATCACTGCAGGTTTCCTAAATCTAGTTCCGTTTTTAGGGTCATTTCTTGCAGCAATTCCAATGCTCATTGTTGGTTTAGCCATTGGTGGACCTTTCATGTTAGTGAAAGTATTGATTGTTATCGTTATTGAGCAAACAATTGAAGGACGTTTTGTTTCACCACTTATTCTTGGAAAACAACTAGCTGTCCACCCTATTACGATTTTATTTGTCTTGCTTACAGCAGGGAAAATTTTCGGGGTTTGGGGTGTTTTACTCGGAATCCCATTTTACGCAGCAATAAAAGTTATTGTCGTTCATTTTTATTGGTGGTATCGAGAAATTTCAGTGCTTTATAGAGAAGAGGTCGGTCAAGAAGAGTTTGAAGACTAATATGATTCAAGTCAACCACTTTTGGAGCTTGAGAGATACAGATTTAACTTAACAAATGCGTGCTTATCCCGCCACCTTTTAAAGGTGGCGGGATAAGCAGCACTATCTCCGTTTCACTGCGCTGTCGATTCTCGCTACGGCACGAACGTGCCTAGTCGAAGTCGCAACTCGCTACATGCTTCGCACGCCGTTCTACGAACGGTCTCAGCAATTTCGCCTTATCGCTTAGACTTCAGGGACAAGACCACTTCGCCTTGCGACTTTAGTCGATTGCGATTTGAACTTGACACTTTAGTGGCTTAGTGAAATCGACAGCGAAGCGGAGGTGTGACCTCATATCTTTGATGTCAGACTGTTGCAGCTTTAGCTGCGTACAGGTCGCTTAGTTGTTACACCTAGAGGTTGTGTCCTAACATTGGTGGGGGCGAAAGAATCCCCCACCAATGAAATAATCACTTCAAAAGAAAGGAATTCAAATGTCTTATTCAGAAGATACGATTGATTTTTTACACCAAGGCGATTTGATTGGAATGCAAAATTCGCTTGCTAAAGCACTAAAAAACGATGATGATGAGCTACTCTCAGACCTTGCAGAATATTTACAGATGATGGGATTCATTGATGAAAGTCAGCAAATTTATGATAAAATCATGCAAAATCATCCAGAGTCAACAGACTATCTGATTAATCTCGCTGAAATTGCTGAAGATAATGGTAACTTAGACAAGGCTCTAAATTATCTCTATCAAATTCCCTCACAGGATGAAAACTATGTTGCTGCTCTTGTCAAGATTGCTGATTTATACCAATTTGATGGAGACTTTGAGACAGCAATCTCTAAGCTAGAAGAAGCTCGTGAATATTCAGATTCCCCGCTGATTACTTTTGCTCTTGCTGAATCTTACTATGCTCAAGGAGACTATCAAGCTGCAATCACTGAATATGCTAAACTTTCTGAACGTAAAATTTTACATGATACAAAAATTTCAATTTACCAAAGAATAGGCGATTCTTATGCCCAATTAGGTAATTTTGAAAATGCCATTTCTTTCTTAGAAAAATCATTTGAATTTGATAAAAAAGCAGAAACGCTATACGAGATTGCACTTTTATACGGAGAAATTCATAACGAATCACGCGCAATTTCTGCGTTTAAAAAATTAGAGAAAATGGACGTTGATTTTTTGAGTTACGAGCTTGCTTATGCTCAAACTTTGGAAGAAAATCAACAGTTTGAAGAATCGTTAAATGTGGCAGAAAAAGGGTTGCAAAAAAATCCTAACTCTGTTCCGCTCTTACATTTCGCTTCAAAGATAAGCTTTAAATTAAAAAATGCTGAAGCAGCTGAGCATTATCTTATGGAAGCGTTAAACTTTCCTGAATTACATGATGAAACGGTCTTTTTACTCGCAAATCTATATTTTAACGAAGATGATTTCGAAGCTGTTATAAATTTACAATCTCTATTAGAGGAAGAACATCCACTTGCTCAATGGCTCTTTGCAAGTAGTTATAAATCGCTTGAAAAAGACCTAGAAGCAAGTAAATTATACGAAGAATTAATGCTGACGAGCCTGTCAGAGAATCCTGAATTTTTGTCAGACTATATCGAATTTTTGCGTGAAATCGGTCAAGCAGGTAAAGCTAAATCACTCATTGCGCAATACTTAGATTTAGTTCCAGATGATGAAGAAATGAGAATATTACTTTCTGAATACCAAGAATAAAAGGAAGCAGTATAATAATAACCTGTCAGCGTACTGACAGGTTTTATCTAAATTGCGATTAATTGTAAAAGCATAAAAGTTCTGATAGAATTGAAATGAAGTAGTCTGAAATTATTTGATGATTATAATATAAACTTATAAAGAATGAGAGAAGTCATGTCTGATAAAAAATTTGGCGCAGATTTAATTGTAGATAGTCTAATTAATCATAATGTAAAATATGTTTTTGGTATTCCAGGAGCAAAAATTGACCGTGTTTTTGACCTTTTAGAAAATGAAAAAGGACCAAAACTTGTCGTGACTCGTCACGAACAAGGGGCAGCTTTTATGGCACAAGCTGTAGGACGTCTTACAGGTGAGCCTGGAGTAGCTGTTGTAACCAGTGGACCAGGAGTTTCAAACCTTGCTACTCCGCTACTGACTGCTACATCTGAAGGAGACGCAATCCTTGCTATTGGCGGTCAAGTTAAACGTAGTGATAGACTGAAGCGCGCTCATCAATCAATGGATAATGCGGCTATGATGCAAGCTGCCACTAAGTATTCGGCAGAAGTTCTTGATCCTACGACACTCTCTGAAACAATTGCAAATGCCTATCGGATTGCAAAAACTGGTCGTCCAGGTGCAACATTCTTGTCTATTCCACAAGATGTGACAGACTCGGAAGTTACACTTAAAGCGATTAAACCATTATCTGACCCCAAAATGGGAAATGCTTCAATTGATGATATTAATTACCTTGCACAAGCAATTAAAAATGCTGTTTTACCTGTTATCCTTGTTGGTGCTGGTGCCTCAGATGCAAAAGTAGCTTTATCATTACGTAACTTACTTACTCATGTAAATATTCCTGTTGTTGAAACTTTCCAAGGGGCTGGTGTCATTTCGCGTGACTTAGAGCATACATTCTATGGTCGAATTGGACTTTTCCGCAATCAACCAGGAGATATGCTTTTGAAACGCTCAGACTTAGTCATTGCAGTAGGCTATGACCCAATTGAATATGAGGCTCGTAACTGGAATGCCGAGATTGATAGCCGTATCATTGTTATTGATAATGCCATTGCTGAGATTGATACTTATTACCAACCAGAGCGTGAACTCATTGGTGACATTGCAGCAACACTTGATAACCTTTTGCCAGCTGTACGTGGCTATCAAATTCCTGAAGGAACGAAAGAATATCTTGATGGACTACATGAAGTAGCAGAACAACATGAGTTTGATACCGAAAATACAGTTGAAGGTCGTATGCATCCACTTGACCTCGTAACAACATTTCAAGAGATTGTAAAAGATGACGAAACTGTCACTGTTGATGTAGGTTCTCTCTATATCTGGATGGCGCGTCATTTCAAATCCTACGAACCACGTCATTTGCTCTTCTCAAATGGGATGCAGACTCTTGGAGTAGCACTTCCGTGGGCTATTACTGCAGCTCTTCTTCGTCCTGGGAAAAAAGTTTATTCACACTCAGGTGATGGTGGGTTCCTTTTCACAGGGCAAGAACTTGAAACAGCAGTTCGTTTAAACCTTCCAATCATTCAAATTATTTGGAATGATGGTCACTACGACATGGTTAAATTCCAAGAAGAAATGAAATATGGACGTTCAGCCGCAGTTGATTTTGGTTTCGTTGACTATGTAAAATATGCAGAATCTATGGGAGCCAAAGGGTATCGTGCGCATACAAAAGAAGAACTGACTGAAATCCTTAAATCAATTCCTGATACAACTGGACCTGTTGTAATTGATGTTCCACTTGACTATTCAGACAACAGCAAATTAGCTGAAAAATTGCTACCGGAAGAATTTTATTGATAAGAAACAAGAAATTTGTGAAATAACAAAAATAAGAGAAGAAGCCCTTGAAGCTCTAAGCGTTCAGGGCTTTTTTTGTGAAATAAAACAGATGAAATTCACTACGATGTTTGTGAAATTACTCTCTTGTATGTAAAAAATTGCCTATAATTGCCGAATAATATACCCTTTTACCACTCCAAGAGGATGCTTCAAATTATTCAAATACCCTTTTTAGAGGATGCACAAAAACAACAAAAGAGGATGAGTATAGACAGATAAAATTTTTTATGATAGATTGGGAAAATTGAACATTTATATTCATCGAGTGATATAACAAAAAGTGGCTATCGTTTACACGTAATAGTTGTGCTCTTAACCACTCTCTTTAAGAATAATCATATTTATAATGGTATAATGACTATAATATATAGTAATAGGAATTGAAATATGGAAGAGCAAAAAGATAGAAGTGCATTACCTACTGTTTTTGGATTTGATTTTCAAGAAGTAGCGGGTCTAATTTTAACACTTTTTTATTTAAAAGATGTAAAAGAGATTAGTATTGAAGGTAAGAAACAGGATATAGAGCTCTTGTTAAATAATGGTAAAGTTATATACGCTCAGGCAAAAGCTACAACAAAATTTGAAAGTACGACGCTAGATAAGTTTAAAGAGGGAATGGTAACCTTAATTGAAAATTCGCAGTTAAACAATGCTGAAAAACTTATTTATGTTACGAATTCAATATATCCATTGGGGAAAGCATCAAAACTCAAAACTTTTTTTGGAAGTAGTGATAAAGAAAAAAGATATACTTTCAATGATTTTAAAAGAAATGGCCTTAATATTGATTCATATATTAATAAGGTATCTAATTCTGATGTGAGTTTTGATCGTGAAAGTTTCGAATTACATTTTTATAAACTATTGGAAGTTTCTGATAAAAAAACAAAATACGAAGTTGCTTTTGAATATATACAAGAATTTTTAGGAAAAATAGGGAAAAGTAGCTATAAGAATGAAGTGTTTGATTTATGGGAAGCACAATTTCATAGAAATGCAGCTCAAAAAGAGACACTATCAAAAAAAGATTTCATTTGGAAGATGGTAGTAAGACTTTTTGAGGTTCATCAGCTGGATGAATTTAAAGATTTTTTCGAATTTGATAATAATGAAATAGACGAAATAGAAGAGAGATTTGGCGATGTTATAAATGATTTAGTAAACTGGTACGAGCTTTCTAATATTATTTTTAATTCATATCTAAAGTATAAGCGTAAATTATGTAATACAAATAGAAATAATAGAGAGTTAGTGTTTGTGGATGAGCATTGGACAGAATTTCAAGATGATATCATATTTTTGTCTGGAGATGAAGAAAGCAGGGAAATAATAACAAAATTAGTAATCTGGAAAATTTTAATAAATAAAGTGACTATAAAGAAAGCATTGAATGAGGCAGGATTATGAAATTTTTAAAATTGAAAGCTAAATATTCAGGTAGTGAAAAAATATTTGACCTCTCCCATAATACAACTTTGATTTTTTCTACAGATAATTCTGTAGGCAAGTCAACCCTTTTAAGAATGTTACTCTATTCATTGGGATATAATATTCCTAGCACCCAAAAGGTACGATTTAACAAGCTATATACGGAAATGGAACTGGAAATTAAAGGAGAAGAAATCCTTATCAAACGTCATGACAATCAGTTAGAAATTTTTGATAAGCTCTTAAAATTAGAAAGTTTTGTATTGCCTGAACAACAAGAAGATGTTTTGGAATACTTGTTTAAAAATAAGAATACAGATGTTATTGAAAACATATTAGGGGCTATCTATTTAGACCAAGATAAAGGGTGGACTTTGTTAAATAGAGGGATAGTAATTGGAAGTATTCGCTTTAATATAGAAAGTCTCATAGCTGGTTTAGCAGAAATTGACATCACAGAGGAGAAAAAATTACTAGGTATATATGAGCAACAACTAAAGAAATACCGAGGTCTACGGGATATAAATGATTATCAAACTGAGTTTATTAAATCTGATACGATTTTAAATATGACCGAGGTTGAAAAAATAAATGACCAAATTGCTATTCTTTCAAGTAGAAAAAGAATAACACAAAAAAAATTAAATGATTTATACAATACAATTTCAAAGAATAATTCTTTTATTTCAGAACTTGAAAAGCTAAAGTTAGAGATTATAGCGCCAAAAAGTGGTGAGTGTGTGCCTGTTAATAAAAAGACAATAGTTGGGTATGATGATAATGCTAACTTCCTAGAAGCCAGAAAGTGGAGTTTCAAAGAAGAAATTGTAAAAATCAACTCTGAAATAGATAAACTACAAAATAAAAAACTAGAATCCCAAGGCCAACTAGATCTATTTAATAGTAAGGATAGTGTTGATAAAGCAAATCAGTTATTACAGACAGTAAAGATAGATACAGCTGTTGTTGATGCTCAAATTGAGACGCTATCTTCTCAAATAAAGGCTATAAAAGAACAGATACAACGAAAATTAAATAATAGGTCTAATGTTGTAGATAAAATGAGCAAATTGGTAATTGACTATGCTTCACGACTGAATGTTGAACAATTTTTAGTAAAAACTGATAATCTTCTTTTTGTGAATAGATTGAAGGATCTATCAGGTACGGTTTTGCATAAATTGGTTTTATGTTTTAAACTAGCATATATAAAAATGATTGAATCTTATCTAGATATTAAACTACCTATTGTGTTAGATTCTCCGAGTGGCAGGGAGATAACCTCAGATAACATACACGAGATGTTTCAGATAATTGAGACAGATTTTAAAGAAAATCAAAAAATTATTGCTTCAATTTATGATGATATATTTAAATATGATTCAAAAATTCAATTAAATGAAAAAACTAAACTTTTTGGATGGGATAAGGAATTCTACCTATGAAGATGTACATAGAAGATTATTTATTATTTGTTTAGGATCTTAAATCTATAAAAAATGCTACCTTTTATGGTAGCATTTTTTATGGATAATGAAAGTAGGAAAGACATTAAATATTAGGTATCTTAATTTTTTACGTTGTTATATGCAGATTGTATAGTATTATAAAACTCTTTTTTTGAGAATATATCTCTGTTATCGTTAACGTGTTTCTGTGCAAACTTGTCAAATAAAGATTCTCTCAAGCTTCCCTTGGTGTTCAAAAGGTTCTTTTTGAGTAATAGGAACGTACCTCTTCACTTGGGGAACGAGAGAAATCAGCATGAAATGATTTTAGCTTTAAGACTACCAAAAGGGTATGATTCAGAAATAAATGTTGAATTAGATGACATGATTTATAATCTATATATGGATGATACGGTTTACTCAGATATTATTAAGTTAGAACAGTTATTTGATAAAAATTTAATGAAAATAAACTGACTTCGGTAATTCCTCAAAATTCTAGTTAAAACATAGGGAGAGTATGATTTGGTTAAAGTACGAAAGTAGCTTGCCTATACTTGTCAAAACCCAATGCTCATAGTGCGCTCATAATATGAAAAGATACAAGAATAGTGGCGACAAACGTTGAACTACGGGGTATTTACAAGCACATTAACCGTACCAGAAGAATTTTATTGATTCATCCAAAAATAATAAAAAATGTCAAACTACTAAATTAAAAGTTCTGTTCATCCAGAACTTTTTTATATTAAACCCCTCTTGAATATCCAAGAGGGGCCATCTTAATCAGGAAACTTTTTCAATTAAAGCAAGCGCATCGTTTACTTCATCTTCTGACAAGTGATGAGAAATGATGTAACGGTTATTAGGGTGAATACGACACTCATGAGAACAGCTTCCTAAGTATTTTATTTCGTTTTCTTCAGATGAAAGAATACGGCGATTACACTCTGGATTGGCACAGTTGATATAACGTTCACAAGGGCTACCATCAAACCAGTCACGTCCAACGATAATATGTTCTTTTTGATTGATAGATACAGCGATACGACTGTCAAATACATACATCTGACCATCCCACAAGTCTCCTTGAACTTCAGCGTCTTTACCGTAAGTAGCAATTCCACCATGAAGTTGCCCTACATCCTTAAAACCCTCTCGAACGAGCCATCCAGAAAACTTTTCACATCGAATTCCACCTGTACAATAAGTTAAAATACGTTTTTCCATAAATTGTTCTTTATTATCACGAATCCATTGAGGAAGTTCGCGAAAATTACGAATTTCAGGACGAATGGCACCTCGGAAATGTCCGAGGTCAAACTCATAATCATTTCTAGCATCAATGACTACTGTATCTTCATCTAACATCGCTTCACGAAACTCTTTTGGAGTAAGATAGTCACCAGTCAGGTCCAGAGGATTGATATCATCATCAAGGCTTAAATTCACAAGTTCTGGTCTATAACGGACGTGCATTTTCTTAAAGGCATGTTCTTCAGCTTCGTCAATTTTGAATACCATTTTAGAAAAACGAGAGTCAGCGTTCATAAGTTTCATATAAGCATCAGTTTGTTCAACTGTTCCTGAAACTGTCCCATTGATTCCTTCATCAGCAACAAGAATTCTTCCTTTGAGACCGATTTTCTTACACTCTAATAGATGGTGTTCAGCAAAAGCTGCACCATCTTCAATTGGAACGTATTTATAATATAGTAGTACTCGATAATCTTGAGTCATTATTATTCTCCTTAGGGGTTTATTGATTACAATATAATCCAAATACAATTTAATCATTTTTCTTTAATCCAAAGCAAAGAAAATGCTTGTGCCTTTGCTAACAAAGTTTTTGATTGAGTAGCATTATCCTTCGTTTTCAGATAATATTCTCATATTATTAATTTTTATTGTGACAACATCAGTATTTTTTCGTAAATAATAATATACGAGTCTCACTTCACAATTCGTGGGGGAGTTTATATCAACCAATAGGACTGGTGTTAATTATAATTAGTTAATAAAAAATTCGGAGGAACTATGATAACAAATTTCGATTTATTTCGTTGGAAAAATGCTGGAATGACCAATTTAGGAGTGAATAAACTACTAAAATTTTATAGAAAATATGAAAAGAAGATAAGTTTACGTCAAATGGCGCAAGTTGCACAAATCAAATCTATCCCAAATTTCATTGAATCCTATAAAAATCAGAATGTTAAAGAACTGAGAGAGAAGTACAAGAAATTTTCATCTTTTTCCATTCTTGATGAAAATTACCCAGAAAGGTTAAAAGAAATCTATAATCCTCCTGTTTTAATTTTTTATCAGGGAAATATAGAATTACTTAAAACGCCTAAACTTGCGTTTGTTGGAAGTCGCGAATCAACACCAAACGGTGTTAAAGCTGTTCAAAAATTAATCAAGGAACTCAATCAGAGTTTCACGATTGTCAGTGGATTAGCAAAAGGAATTGATGCTGCAAGTCATATTTCTGCTATTAAAAATCAAACATCAACTATTGCTGTTATAGGAACAGGATTGGATATTTTTTACCCTACTGAGAACCGAAAAATACAAGAATATCTCTCAAAAAAACAGCTTATTCTTTCTGAATATGCACCTGGAGAAAAACCTCTCAAATATCATTTTCCCGAACGTAACCGTATTATCGCAGGTCTATCAAGAGGTGTCGTGGTTGTTGAAGCAAAATTAAGAAGTGGTAGCTTAATTACGTGTGAGCGAGCTTTGGAAGAGGGAAGGGATGTCTTTGCTGTACCTGGAAATATCGCTGATGGTTTTTCTGACGGCTGTAATTATCTTATTCAACAAGGGGCTAAATTAGTTTTTAAAGGACAAGATATTTTAGAAGAGTATACGTATTAATAAAAAAACGTTAAAACATTTATATATCAAAGGATTACACCTTTTTTTAAAATAAAAAATATAATGAGTTTTCCTATAAGAAAATGAAATAACTTGACATATTAAAAAAAACACTTTATTATGGTGGAAGTATCAAATTTTCATTAGGAATAAATATATGCCAACAGCAATTAAAAATAAAACAAAAACTACATCTAAGAAAAAGGTAACTAGAAAAAAAGTTACCCCAGGGAAAAATCTCGTTATTGTAGAGTCCCCTGCCAAAGCTAAAACAATTGAAAAATATCTTGGTCGCAATTATAAAGTTGTAGCCAGTGTGGGACATATTCGTGACCTCAAAAAGTCTTCAATGTCTGTTGATATTGAACACGACTATGAACCACAATATATCAATATCAGAGGGAAAGCTCCTCTAATAAATTCACTAAAAAAAGAAGCTAAAGCGGCTAAAGCTGTTTATCTCGCGAGTGACCCGGACCGTGAAGGTGAGGCAATTTCATGGCATTTAGCACATATTCTTGACTTACCACTTGAGGAAAAAAATCGTGTCGTCTTTAATGAAATTACAAAAGATGCCGTGAAAAATGCTTTCAAAGAACCACGCCAAATTGATGTAGATCTTGTTGATGCCCAGCAAGCACGCCGCGTACTTGACCGTCTGGTTGGTTATTCAATCAGTCCAATCTTATGGAAAAAAGTTAAAAAAGGGTTATCTGCAGGACGTGTCCAATCCATTGCACTAAAACTTATTGTAGACCGAGAAAATGAAATCAATGCTTTTATTCCTCAAGAATACTGGACAATTGATGGTGAATTTAAAAAAGGAACTAAAAAATTTAAAGCATCATTTTGGGGAATTGATGGTAAAAAACGTGCGCTTGATAACAATGAAGACGTCATAGAAGTGATGCAACGTTTGGATGGCCCAGACTTTAATGTTGATAAAGTAGAGAGAAAAGAACGTAGAAGAAACGCACCTCTTCCTTATACAACTTCGTCTATGCAACAAGATGCAGCAAATAAAATTAATTTTCGAACACGAAAAACAATGATGGTTGCTCAACAACTCTATGAAGGTCTCACACTAGGAAGTCAAGGACATCAAGGGCTGATTACCTATATGCGTACGGACTCTACTCGGATTTCTCCTGTGGCTCAGAATGCTGCCCATAATTATATTGCTGACAAATTCGGCGAAAAATATAGTAAGCATGGTTCAAAAGTTAAAAACGCTGCAAGTGCACAAGATGCTCACGAGGCAATTCGTCCGTCAAATGTCTTTAATACACCAGAACTCATCGCTAAATATTTAGATAAAGATCAGCTCAAACTTTATACACTTATTTGGAATCGTTTTGTTGCTAGTCAAATGACCGCCGCCGTTTTTGATACTATGAAAGTGAATTTATCACAAAACGGTGTTACCTTTGTCGCTAATGGTTCGCAAGTGAAATTTGATGGTTATCTCATTATTTATAATGACTCTGATAAGTCAAATATGCTTCCTGAAATGGAAGAAAATGAAACCGTTAAGAAAGTTTCTACAAAACCTGAACAACACTTTACGCAACCCCCTGCACGTTATTCTGAAGCTACTTTAATTAAGACATTAGAAGAAAATGGTGTTGGACGTCCATCGACGTATGCTCCAACATTAGAAACAATACAGAAACGGTATTACGTAAGGTTGGTTACAAAACGTTTTGAACCTACCGAATTGGGAGAAATTGTAAATAAACTTATTGTTGAATTTTTCCCTAATATTGTAAATACTGAGTTTACTGCTGAAATGGAAAAAGACCTTGATGAAGTTGAGGAAGGTAAACGTAAATGGGTTGAAGTTGTTGACCAATTTTATAAGCCATTTGCTAAGGAGCTTAACAATGCAGAAGAAGGTATGGAAAAAATTCAAATCAAAGATGAACCTGCTGGATTCAACTGTGATGTTTGTGGTAGCCCAATGGTAATCAAGCTCGGGCGTTTTGGTAAGTTCTATGCTTGTAGTAATTTTCCAGATTGTCGTAACACAAAAGCAATCGTCAAAGATATTGGTGTGAAATGTCCTATATGTCATGAGGGAAATATCATTGAGCGTAAAACTAAGAAAAATCGCCTTTTCTATGGTTGCGACCGGTATCCAGATTGCGATTTTACAAGTTGGGATAAGCCTATTGGTCGGGATTGCCCTAAATCTGGTGATTTTCTTGTTGAGAAAAAAGTACGAGGTGGCGGTAAACAAGTTGTATGTTCCAATACTGAGTGTGATTATCAAGAAGAAAAACAAAAATAAAAAAGCTATTTTTTACAACTTGGCTTTTAGTGAGAACTCTTAGAAGGTTGAAAAAGCTGAAAATTTCAGCTTTTTTTGCTACAATAAAGGAATGAAAAAAACACATATTAATGTTGTTGGAGCGGGTCTCGCAGGCTCTGAGGCAGCTTACCAAATTGCTAAACGTGGTATCCCAGTTAAACTTTATGAAATGCGTGGAGTGAAGCCTACCCCTCAGCACAAAACTGATAAATTTGCAGAACTCGTCTGTTCTAATTCTTTTCGTGGTGCATCAATCACAAATGCAGTGGGATTATTAAAAGAAGAAATGAGAAGACTTGATTCAGTGATCATGCAGGGAGCGCAGACGACACAAGTACCTGCAGGTGGTGCATTAGCTGTAGACCGTGATGCTTTTTCTAACTTTGTTACCTCTCATGTTTCTGAGCATCCTTTAATTGAAGTATTCCGTGAAGAAATCACTGAACTTCCAGAAGATGAGATAACAATTATTGCAACAGGTCCCTTGACTTCAGATTGCTTAGCCGCAAAAATTCATGAACTTAATGGTGGTGATGGTTTTTATTTTTATGATGCTGCTGCTCCAATTATTGATGCAAATTCGATTGATTTTAACAAAGTCTACAAAAAATCTCGATACGATAAGGGAGAGGCTGATTATATCAACTGTCCTATGACTAAGGAAGAATTTCAAGCTTTTCAAGAAGCATTAATTACAGCAGAAGAAGCACCATTAAATTCTTTTGAAGATATGAAGGTTTTTGAGGGATGTATGCCTATCGAAGAAATGGCAAAACGTGGATATAAAACCATGCTTTTTGGTCCTATGAAACCGGTTGGCCTTGAGTATCCAGAGGATTATATGGGACCTCGTGATGGAGAATTTAAGACACCTTATGCAGTAGTACAACTTCGTCAAGATAATGCTAGCGCTTCACTTTATAATATCGTTGGTTTTCAAACTCATCTTAAATGGGGTGAACAAAAGCGTGTTTTTCGTATGATTCCAGGTCTTGAAAATGCTGAATTTGTACGTTTTGGTGTGATGCACAGAAACTCATATATGGATTCACCTCATTTACTTGAACAAACTTTTCAATCACGAAAACAAGAAAATATTTTTTTTGCTGGGCAAATGACAGGCGTTGAAGGTTATGTTGAGTCTGCAGCCTCTGGTTTGGTAGCTGGAATAAATGCTGCTCGTTTATTTAAAGGTGAAGAAACAATTATTTTCCCACAAACAACCGCAATCGGAAGTTTACCTTATTATATCACTCATGCTGATAGTAAACATTTTCAGCCGATGAATGTCACTTTCGGAATTGTTGAAGAGCTAGATGGACCGCGCATTCGTGACAAAAAGGAACGGTATGCAAAAGTAGCTGAAAGGGCGCTAAGAGATTTAGAAAAAACAATCTCATTAAGTAAGTAAACTTGATTGAAGTGACTACTCATTGGTGGGGAATTCTTTCTCCCCTACCAAATAGAGGTGGGGGAATTGCCACTCCGACTAGGTGCTTTAGCACCATAGCAAGGATGGACAGCGTAGCCCAAAGGGCAGAGATAGCAGCACTTGCTGAGTTAAAAAAGTGTTCTATTTCGATTTTGAACAGAATAATGTGAACACAAAAGTCTATTAGATAATGCTAATAGACTTTTTTTGAGGTAAAATACAGTATTTTGTTGACAATTTAAAATATTAAGAGTATTATAATATAAATTAACAAAAGAGGAACTTGAAATGACATACAAACAATTTTCATTGTTGTTGATCAAGGTGGGCCTACATTAGCTATCAATTTGGCTAAAATGTGTAGGTCCTGTTTGGCGATAGTCATTTCGAGGACCAGAGAGACGTCCTCAAGGACGTCTTTTTTGTTTTTAATATTTTAAAAAAGGAAGAAAAGAACATGAGGAAAATTGAATTTTTTGACACTACGCTCAGAGATGGAGAGCAAACACCGGGAGTTAGCTTCTCGATTACAGAAAAAGTAGCCATTGCTAAACAGCTAGAAAAATGGGGAATTTCTGTTATTGAAGCAGGCTTCCCCGCAGCAAGTCCAGATAGTTTTGAAGCTGTAAAGCAAATCTCAGAAGCATTGCAACAAACAGCAGTTACGGGACTTGCTCGTTGTGTGATTTCGGATATAGATCGTGCAGTAGAGGCAGTTAAAACGGCTAAACATCCACAAATTCACGTCTTTATTGCAACAAGTCCTATTCATATGGAATATAAACTGAAGATGACTCCGGATGAAGTTTTAGCAACAATCAAGAAATGTGTAAAATATGCTCGGGAGCGTATCGAAATTGTTGAGTTCTCTCCTGAGGATGCAACACGTACAGAACCTGACTTCCTTTTGAAAGCTGTGCAAACTGCAGTGGATGCTGGGGCGACATACATCAACATTCCTGATACGGTGGGTTATACAACACCAGAAGAATATGCAAAAATTTTTAAAATGCTCATTGAAAATGTGAAATCTGAGCGTGAAATTATTTTTAGTCCTCACTGTCATGATGATTTAGGGATGGCAGTTGCTAATTCTCTGGCAGCGATTAAAGCTGGAGCTGGACGTGTTGAGGGAACTGTGAATGGAATTGGCGAACGTGCTGGAAATGCTGCCCTGGAAGAAATTGCTGTTGCTTTACATATTCGTGAAGATTTTTATGAAGCAAATTCTCCTTTACAACTTTCGGAAACGATTAATACTGCTGCACTCGTTAGCCAATTTTCAGGTATTGCGATTCCTAAAAATAAAGCTGTGGTAGGCAAGAATGCTTTTGCGCATGAATCGGGTATTCATCAAGATGGTGTACTAAAAAATGCTCAAACTTATGAAATTATCACACCTGAACTAGTTGGTGCCTTCCACAATTCACTACCTTTAGGGAAGTTATCTGGACGTCATGCTTTTATGAATAAATTGTCAACCCTTGGAATTCCTTATGATGATAGTGAGGTAAATGAACTGTTTGCCAGATTTAAAGCATTAGCAGATAAGAAGAAAGATATCACTGATGCTGATATACGTGCGCTGGTATCTGGTCATACTATTAAAAATCTTGAAGGCTTCGAGTTTTATAGCGTTAAATTTGATAATACTATTCATGGTAAACATACTGCGACAGTAACTTTAAGAAATCAAGAAGCTGAGGAATTTGAGACTACTGCTGATGGTTCGGGTTCAATTGATGCTATTTTCAAAGCAATTGACCAAGTGTTTAATCATGAATCGCGTCTTCTCAGCTATTCGGTTGAGGCCGTAACTGATGGTGTGGATGCCCAAGCAACAACGGTTGTTTCTATAGAAAATATTAGTACTGGTACAATTTTTAATGCAAAAGGGATTGATTATGATGTGCTTAAAGGTGGGGCAATGGCTTACATGAATGCTAATGTATTGATACAAAAAGAAAATAATGCTTAGAAAAGATGAGGGAGAAAAGATAATGAAAAAAATTGTTACATTATCAGGTGATGGGATTGGCCCAGAAATCATGAAGGCGGGTTTAAGAGTTCTCACTCATGTGGCAGATAAAATTAATTTTAATTATGAGATTGAGGAAAAAGATTTTGGGGGTGTGGCAATTGATAAATATGGGCTTCCATTACCTGAGGATACTCTAGAGGCGAGCAAAAGCGCGGATGCTATCTTACTTGCTGCAATTGGAGCACCTCAATATAACAATAAAGAAATCAGACCTGAACAAGGTTTGCTGGCATTGCGTAAGGCATTGGGACTTTATGCAAATGTGCGTCCTTTGAAAATTTATCCAGCTTTAGCGAAATTATCTCCAATCAGAAATGTAAAGGATGTGGATTTTGTGGTTATTCGTGAGCTTACGGGCGGGGTTTACTTTGGCGAACACACGCTTGAGATGGAACGGGCACGTGATATTAATGATTATACTGCGGAGGAAATTAGGAGGATTATGCGTTTTGCTTTTGAGGTGGCACGCACACGGCCGCGCAAGTTGGTGACTTCAGTAGACAAGCAAAATGTCCTTGCCACAAGTAAACTTTGGCGGCGCATTGCTGATGAGGTTTCGACTGAATATCCAGATGTTACTTTGGAGCATCAGCTTGTTGATAGTTGTGCGATGTTTTTGATTACTCATCCTCAAAAATTTGATGTGATTGTGACAGAAAATCTTTTTGGTGATATTTTGAGTGATGAAGCAAGTAGTTTGGCGGGAACTTTGGGGGTGATGCCTTCGAGTTCGCATAGTGTTAATGGTCTTGCACTTTATGAGCCTATTCATGGTTCAGCACCAGATATTGCAGGGCAAGGGATTGCAAATCCTGTCAGTATGATTTTATCTGTGGCCATGATGTTGCGAGAATCTTTTGGAGAAGAAGTTGGTGCCGCAATGATTGAAAATGCCGTGACACAAACTTTTACTGATGGCATTTTGACAAATGATTTAGGCGGTAGTGCTACTACTGATGAAATGACAACGGCAATCATAGACCGTTTGTAATAATGTATAACGAAAACCATTTGGATGCAAATTTTGATTTACAATACTTTGTCAGTGCTGACAAAGTATAAAAGATACTGACAGAAATATCAGCTAGGCTCAGATTTGATTTATTCCGCCGATTTAATGCTCACGTTAGTCGCATTGAACTGACAGAATTTCTGTCAGTGCTGATGGAACAATTTTTGATATAAGGAGAGAAAAATGACAGCAAAAACAATATTTGACAAGCTTTGGGAACAGCATGTCGTAGCGGGAAATGAAGGTGAACCTCAATTGCTTTATATTGACCTTCATGTGATTCATGAGGTAACGAGTCCGCAGGCTTTCCAAGGTCTGCGGGATGCAGGCCGTCGCGTTCGCCGTGTTGACTTGACTTATGGAACTCTTGACCATAATGTACCAACAAAAGATATTTTTAATATTCAGGATTTGATTTCTAAAAAGCAGATTGATACTTTTACTAAAAATGTCAAAGAATTTGGTGTTCCTGCGGAAACACATGGTGGCAAGGGACAAGGAATTGTCCATATGGTTGCTCCAGAGTCAGGACGTACGCAACCAGGAAAAACGATTGTCTGTGGCGACAGCCATACTGCGACAAATGGAGCTTTTGGTGCCATTGCTTTTGGGATAGGGACAAGTGAAGTAGAACACGTGCTTGCAACTCAAACGCTTTGGCAGGTCAAACCGAAGCGAATGAAAATTGAGTTTATAGGTCATCCACAAAAAGGGGTCTATAGTAAAGACTTCATCCTCGCTTTGATTGCGAAATACGGGGTTGATGCAGGTGTGGGTTATGCTGTTGAGTATACTGGTGAAGCGGTTGATGACTTAAGCATGGAAGAAAGGATGACAATTTGTAATATGTCTATCGAATTTGGTGCAAAAATCGGTCTAATGAATCCTGATGAAAAAACTTATGACTATGTCAAAGGACGTGACTATGCGCCAAAAGACTTTGACAAAGCTGTCAGTAACTGGAAAAATCTTGTCAGTGACCCTGATGCCACTTATGACAAAGTTTTGACACTTGATGTGAGCCAACTGAAACCCATGGTGACTTGGGGAACAAATCCAGGAATGGGGCTAGAATTTGGTGAAACTTTCCCAGAGATTAAAGATAATATCAATTACGAAAGAGCCTATAATTATATGGATTTGAAACCAGGACAAGTCGCCTCTGATATTGAATTAGGTTATGTATTCATCGGAAGTTGTACTAATGCTAGACTTGGTGATTTACAAGAAGCTGCCAAGTTTGTCAAAGGAAAACACGTTGCTGACGGACTGACAGCAATCGTTGTTCCTGGCAGTCGTCCTGTCAAAACTGCTGCAGAAGCAGAAGGTCTGGATAAGATTTTCATAGAAGCTGGTTTTGAATGGCGTGAACCTGGTTGCTCGGCTTGTCTTGGTATGAATCCTGACCAAATCCCTGAGTATGTTCATTGCGCATCAACTAGCAACCGTAATTTTGAAGGACGCCAAGGGCATAATGCGCGTACTCATCTATGTAGCCCAGCAATGGCAGCAGCAGCAGCAATTGCTGGAAAATTCGTTGATGTAAGAAATCTAGTTACTGACTAATTCGACTATAGGAACAAACTTCTGTCAGTATACTGACAGAAGTATCAGGCTAGTCATATTGAACTGACCGACTTGTCAGCAAGCTTCAAAACAAAGAAAGAAGAAAAAATGGAAAAATTTACTGTCTATAAGGGAACAACTGTCCCTTTGATGAATGATAATATAGACACAGACCAAATCATTCCAAAGCAATTTTTAAAATCAATTGATAAAAAAGGTTTTGGTAAAAATTTATTTTACGAATGGCGATATCAAAAAGACTATGATGAAAATCCTGACTTTATCCTGAATTATCCAGAATACCAAACAGCAAGCCTTCTCATCTCAGGCGATAATTTTGGTTCGGGTTCAAGTCGTGAACACGCTGCATGGGCTTTATCAGATTATGGTTTTAGAGCAATTATCGCAGGCTCTTATTCTGATATTTTTTATAATAATAGCTTGAAAAATGGACTCTTACCGATTACACAACCAAGAAATATCTTAGAACAACTTGCAGGGCTTTCCAGTCAAGAGCAAATTAGTATTGATTTGCCTCATCAATTCATTCAGACAAGCGTTGGAGAATTTCATTTTGATATTGATCCGATTTGGAAAGACAAGCTCATCAATGGATTAGATGATATTGGAATTACACTGCAGTATGAGAAAGAGATTCAACAATACGAACAACAGCATAAATGAAATCAAGACTAAATTCGAAGCTTGCTATTCCGACTGGGCGCTTTGGCTTTTGCTGCTTTAGCAGCTAAGCAAACGGACAGCGGAGCAACGAAGTTGCGTAAACCGTTCGTAGAACGGCGTGCGAAGCACGTAGCGCCTTAGCGACATCGACAGTGTAGCCACCAAGGCGGAGATAGCACTCACTTGCTTCGATAAAGTGGAGTTTATATGACAATTATCAACTTCAAGAACGTTAATCTCGTTCGTGGAAAAAAGCAAATTCTAAGAAATATCAACTGGCAGGTCAATCAAGGCGAGAATTGGTCAATACTGGGTTTAAATGGCTCAGGGAAATCAAGTTTACTCAAGCTCATTTTAGCTGAAGAATGGAAAACATCGGGTGATATTTCTGTATTGGGTATCAAGTTTGGTGTCGATGAAATCCCACGTCTTAGAAAACGAGTCAGTGTTGTTGGTTCTTTTATTGCAGAGCGATTTAGCTCAACAATAAAAGCAGAGAACTTAGTTTATACAGGGAAATTTAACTCTAGTATGCTGTATAAACCTTATACCAATCAGGAGCTAGATGAGGGGCGCGATTTACTCAAATCAATTGGTGCAGAACATCTTATTGGTCGTACTTACGGAACGCTTTCTCAAGGTGAGAAGCAGTTGTTATTGATCGCCAGAAGCTTGATTTTAAACCCTGAAATTTTAATTTTAGATGAAGCGACGAATGGATTAGACCTGTTCGCTAAAGAGAAATTACAATTTCAACTTCATCAAATAAAAAATTTAGACAAGTCTCCAACAATGATTTATATCACCCACCATCCTGATGAGATTAGCGAAGATTTTACCCATTTGCTTCTCCTAAGAGAAGGGCAGGTTATTCAAGCTGGAGTGAAAAAAGACTTGCTCAACGAAAAGATACTCTCAGATTTTTATCAAGAAAATATAGAAATTCATCAGATTCATCATAAATATTTTGTTATTCCTAAGCCAATAAACTGTAATTTTAAGATAAATAGCGAATAATGAAGTCAAGACTTATTCAGTGGGAGTTTCGTAAAACATTTGTCCATTTTCTCTAGTCGCTGAAGCGACTGATAAAAGGGCAACTCCCCACTGAATTTAAGGTACAACCTCACATCTTCGATATGAGGTCACCTTGTCCAAGAAGCCTAGGCGCTAAAAGCGCCAACGCCCTATGGCAGTCGGACGAAATTCAAAGTTAGTGTGCTTCATCCCCTACCCAAGATAGGATAGCCGTTGTCGCTTTAGCAACTTACGGATATGCTAGTTGCTACACCTAGGTAGGGTGTTGCGATTGCGACTAGGCGCTTCAGCGCCTTAGCGAGCATCGACAGCGTAGCCCAAAGGGCGGAGATAGCACGCACTTGCTTCGATAAAATTTTATTTTATGTATTATATCGAATTTTCTGATAAATTATTGAATTTTCTATATTTTAATGATAAAATAGCTCTATTAAAAATTTCTAAGAAGGTAGATAATCAGTGGAATTCAAATACAATGGTAAAACAGAGGCTATCGAACTCAACAAATACTCAAAAACACTAACCCAAGATCCTACTCAACCAGCAACTCAAGCCATGTACTACGGTATCGGTTTTAAAGACGAAGATTTCAAGAAAGCTCAAGTCGGCATTGTCAGCATGGACTGGGACGGAAATCCTTGTAACATGCACCTTGGCACACTGGGCGGGAAAATCAAAGCCTCTGTCAACCAAACAGAGGGACTAATCGGTTTACAATTTCATACGATCGGTGTATCTGACGGAATTGCAAACGGTAAACTCGGAATGAGATATAGTCTCGTCAGTCGTGAAGTCATCGCTGACAGTATTGAGACCAATGCCGGTGCTGAATACTATGATGCGATTGTTGCTGTACCAGGCTGTGACAAAAATATGCCAGGTTCGATTATTGGCATGGCGCGGCTCAACCGTCCATCGATCATGGTTTACGGTGGAACAATAGAACACGGTGAATACAAAGGTGAAAAGCTAAACATTGTTTCAGCTTTTGAAGCTTTGGGACAAAAAATTACAGGCAATATCTCTGAGGAAGACTATCATGGCTGTATCAAAAATGCAATTCCGGGAGCTGGAGCTTGCGGTGGAATGTACACGGCAAATACATTGGCATCAGCGATTGAGACACTCGGCATGAGCTTGCCATATTCTGCATCAAATCCCGCAATCAGCCCAGAGAAACAAGAAGAGTGTGATGAAATCGGTGCGGCCATCAAAAATTTGCTTGAAAAAGATATTAAACCAAGTGATATCATGACTAAAGAAGCCTTTGAAAACGCGATTACGATTGTCATGGTGCTCGGTGGCTCGACCAATGCGGTACTGCATATCATTGCAATGGCAAATGCGATCGGTGTTGAAATTACGCAAGACGATTTCCAGAGAATTTCGGATGTGACACCTGTTCTTGGCGATTTTAAGCCAAGCGGAAAATACATGATGGAAGACTTGCACAAAATTGGTGGTGTGCCTGCCGTTCTCAAATATTTGCTCAAAGAAGGTAAACTTCACGGAGAGTGCTTGACCGTCACAGGTAAAACTTTAGCTGAAAATGTAGAAAATGCACTTGATTTGGACTTTGAAAATCAAGATATCATGCACCCACTCTCTGACCCAATCAAAGCAACGGGACATTTGCAAATTTTATATGGCAACCTCGCCGAAGGTGGTTCTGTCGCGAAAATTTCTGGTAAAGAAGGCGAGTTTTTCAAAGGAACTGCACGTGTCTTTGATGGTGAGCAACATTTCATTGACGGGATTGAGTCTGGACGGTTGCACGCAGGCGATGTTGCGGTCATTCGCAATATTGGTCCTGTAGGTGGACCAGGAATGCCTGAAATGCTCAAACCAACGTCAGCGCTGATAGGAGCTGGTTTAGGTAAATCTTGCGCGCTCATTACTGACGGACGCTTCTCTGGTGGAACACACGGATTTGTCGTTGGACACATCGTTCCTGAAGCCGTTGAAGGTGGATTGATTGGTTTGGTTGAAGACGATGACATCATCGAAATTGATGCCACTCACAACACAATCACATTGAAAATTGATGATGAGGAAATCGCACGGCGCCGCGCAGCATACGTGCGTCCATTACCCAAAGCAACACGCGGTGTACTCGCAAAATTTGCAAAACTGACACGACCTGCTAGTGAGGGCTGTGTGACAGATTTATGAAAATACAGTTCAGACCAGTGATATTATTAATCTGAGCTACAATTAGTTTATCAAAACAAGTGCGTGCTAATACTCCGACCCCTTAGGTCGGAGATAAAGCAGCACTAAGCTTTGAATTTCGTCCGACTAAATTCAGTGGCGAGTTGCCCTTTTATCAGTCGCTTCAGCGACTAGAGAAAATGGACAAATGTTTTAC